>Ga0187772_10000039_pt1 | contig 45831 bp, 54 predicted proteins | sample 0116_SJ02_MP15_2_FD_133137 | JGI IMG/M metagenome (GOLD analysis project Ga0187772, IMG submission 133137) | Tropical peat soil microbial communities from peatlands in Department of Meta, Colombia - 0116_SJ02_MP15_20_MG | ecosystem: Environmental > Terrestrial > Soil > Wetlands > Peat | place... | reverse complement strand
CTGCTCCATGCTCCTCTCTGACATGGGGGCTGATGTCATCAAGGTCGAGGAACCAGGGCTGGGGGACTACATGCGAGTCACTCCTCCCACGAAGAAAGGGCGGAGTCCGGTCCATTCGACAGTGAACAGGAACAAATTGAGCGTGGGAATCAATCTCAAGGCGCCCGAAGGGAAGGAGGTAATGCGCCGGCTCCTTCGAAGGGCGGACGTGTTCATCGAAGGTTTCAGGCCAGGGGCCATGTCCCGCCTGGGGTTCTCGTTCGGCGAGGTCAGGAAAATCAACAGGCAGATAGTCTACTGTTCGATTTCCGCCTACGGGCAGGACAACAGCCTCAGCTCGATGCCCGGGCACGACATCAACTTTCAGGCCATGGCGGGGACCCTCGGATATTCTTCGGGGCCTCAGGTGCCGTTGCTCCAGCTCGGGGATATGACGTCGGGAATGTATGCGGCTCTGGGGATCCTGGGGGCGCTGGCGAGACGCAAAAGCGCAGTACACCTGGACGTCCCCATAGTTTCTTCTCTACTCTCTTGGATGGTGATTCCAGCCTCGGCGTATCTGGCGACCGGCCGCCCTCCCAGGGAAGGACACAGCCTCGTCTTCGGGTCAACTCCGTATTACAGACTCTACGAGACCTCCGACGGGAAGCACATGGCAGTCGCTGCCATAGAAGAAGGGTTCTGGAAGAACCTGCTTACGGCCCTTGGAATCCCCAAAATGGACCAGATGAGGTTCGGTACGCCGGCGGAAAGGCGGAAGGTGACCTCGTCCCTAGTTCGCATCTTCTCTACCAAGACCCGGGACGAATGGGCGCGGCTCCTGATGCACAGGGACACGTGTGCTACCCCGGTGCTCACGGTCGAAGAAGCACTCACGAGCGACTGGGCCCGGAGCCTGTCGATGCTGCTGGATGTCTCCAGGGACGAGACCATTCTGAACGGCCCCATCAAGTCCAAGCCTCGGATGCGGAACAGACCTTTCACAAGGGCTCCCGACCTCGGGCAGGACACGCGAGCTGTGATGGAATCGCTCGGCTACTCAAGGCGGAGGATCGCAGAACTGATTTCAATAGGCGCAATACAATGACGGTAGTGTGCTAGGCGCGCTGCATGAGTACAGCAAACCCCTGACCTCCGCCAACACAGAGGGTAGCAACTCCGTATTCCTTCCCGGTTTGCTGCAGCTGTCTAGCGAGGGTCCCCACCAACCTGGCTCCTGACGCACCCAATGGATGCCCTATTGCGATCGCGCCCCCGTGCAGGTTCACCCTGGAGGGATCTATGCCCAGCTCCCGTATTGCGTACAGCACCACCACCGCGAAAGCTTCGTTTACCTCCCACAGGTCCACCCGGTCCGCACTCATCTCTGCGCGAGAGAGGGCCTTCTGAGACGCAGGGACGGGGCCCTTCCCCATCACGCTAGGGTCGACCCCCGCCCAGCCCATTGACACTATTCTGGCGAGCGGCTCCAGCCCATGCTCTTCGACCTTCTCTTTCGAGGCCAGCACGACCATGGATGCGCCGGCATTCAGCGGCGACGAATTCCCTGCCGTGATTAATCCCCCCGCTTTGAAGGAAGGTTCGAGCTTTTCCAGCTGTTCCAGCGTGGTGTCCCTCCGTATGCTCTGGTCCGCGTCTATTGTTTTCTCCTCCCCTGATACTTCGACCTTCATCGGCAGCAGCTCCCCCCTGAACCAGCCATCGTCAAGCGATTTCGACGCTTTGGCGTGCGAGTTAACCGAATAGCTGTCCATCTCCGCCCTTGTGAACCCCTCCTCCTGTGCAAGCTTTTCAGCAGTCAAACCCATCGAATAGCCCGTGCTCATCTGATACCTCATGTACTCGGGCCTTGTCAGCAGCCTCGTGTTGGGCGCCAGGGCAGGATTGTTGTTCATGGGTACATGGGTCAGGTGCTCCATCCCCCCCGCCAGGACAACATCAGAGTTCCCCGTCATTATCTCAAACGCGCCTTCTGCGGCTGCGTTCATCGACGAAGCGCACGCCCTGTCCATCCCCATGGCCGGGACAGTGACAGGGAGCCCGGCGAGAAGGACTGGATGCCTGCCACCGTAGAGCCAGTTTTCTCCCGTCTGGAAAGCACAGCCGGTGACGACATCCCCTATCTCCTCCGGCTTGAACGTGGTCTTCTGCAGAAGGCTCCTGATCAGCATGCCGAGCGCCTGGTCCATCCTGACAGAGTTGTAGACGTCCCGCTCGGGCTGAGAGGGCCTTGACCTCGAGAAAGGCACTCTCAGGTAATCAGCGACGTAGACTTCCTTCAGTTCTGTCATCGAATCATTTCCCCTTGAACTCGGGCTTCCTTTTTCCGAGGAAGGCGGATATTCCCTCCCTCAGGTCCTCCGTCCCAAAGAGTACCCCTGCTGCCATGGCTTCCATCTCGAGGCCGACGTCCGAAGGAACTTCAGCTCCCCTGTTGAGCAGCTTCTTGGCGAGCATGGTGGCCACAGGGGCCTGGGTCGATGCTAGCTCCTTCGCGTATTTCAGTGCGCCTTCGTCGGGGTCTGCCTGCGGAAGCAACCTGTTCACGAGTCCGATCTCGTAGGCCCGTTTCCCATCGATTCTTTCACTCGTGAGGATGAGGGAATTGGCCCGGGATAGACCAAGCAACTGTGGGAGCCGCTGGCTCCCCGACCAGGCTGGTACAAGTCCCCTTGCGAGTTCCGGGAACCCAATCTCGACGTCCTCTGTGGCCAGTCGCAGGTCACAGGCGATTGCGAGCTCGAGTCCTCCACCAAGAGTGTAACCCTTGAGAACGGCAATCGTCAGCTTTGGCATTTCGCCAAACCTCCTAAGGGTGCGGGCGCCCTTCCTCGCGAACCCCATGAATGCGACCGAGTTGTTGTAGAATTGGGAAAGGTCAGCGCCGGCCGAGAATACATTCCCATCCCCCGTCACAAGCACCACCCGCACGTCTGGGTCGCTCCACAGCTCTGAAGCCAGTCTGTCAAGGCCGTCTAGCACCCCAGCGTCGATGAGGTTGAGCCTTGGTCTGCATATGAGAATCCTCGCCACACCCCCTCCGAGCCTCTCGAGGCGTACCGGCTCCGCCCCGTTGGGCTGGCCCTGAACCGGCTTCGCGACTGTGCTGGAAGCCCGTGCCCCGGGAACTGGGGCGGGAGGGGACAGCCTCCCCTCTATCGCATCCCGCAGCCTCCCATCGGCTATGGACTTGGCGGGGGCGAAGATCTTGCAGTCAAACCTCGAGGCCAGCTCGTCCAGCTTCGCCTTCACTTCCGCGTTGCTGAGGTCCTTGGCCACTGTGATGGGTCCAAACGGCCTGTTCATGCCCAGTGTGACCCCCTTCTCGATATCGTCAGGCCTCGCCACCCCCTCCTCGATCATCTTGACCGACTCGTTGATCTCGAGCGCGAAGATGTCCAGGATGGATATCTTGTCGGTCGCGGGGACCTTGGGTATCTGAGCCCTGCCGGTTGACCAATCGTAGAACCCCTTCCCAGTCTTCTTGCCTAGATTGCCCTCCCTCACCATTCGGGCGAAAGTGGTCCCCTTGCCGTATTCAGGGGAGAGAGCCTGCGAAAAGTAAGCGAGGGAGTCGGCGCCTATGTCCACACCGACGAAGTCGAGGAGCTCATAGGGCCCCATCGGGAGACCCTGCCCCCTGGCGAAGTTGTCCACCTCCGCCGGCGTCGCGACGCCTCTGTCCAGTATCAGGCAGAAAAGCAAGGTATCGGCCGCATTGATTCTGTTGACTATGAACCCGGGACTGTCCTTCAGGACCCTGACGACGGTTCTTCCCAATCTCTGCCCGACCTCTGTCATCGCCTCGACAACCGCTGGCTCCGTCTTCGAGCCGGGGATGACTTCGACGAGCTTCATCAGCATTGGCGGATTGAAGAAGTGGAGACCTACCACACGTTCCGGCCTCGACGTAGCATCGCCTAGGTCTGTGATTCTGATGTTCGAGGTGTTCGAAGCGAGGATTGCCTCCCTCGGGGCATGCTTGCTCACTTCCATGAATATGGACTTCTTCAGTTCCGGCGACTCGGGGACCGCCTCGACGACCAGGTCGGCGTTGGACACCGCCTCGCCCAAATCCTCGTAGTAGGCGAGCCTCGACAGGGCCGAAGCCGCGACATCCCTCGAGAGCCTCCCCTTCTCAACAAGCTTGTCAAGGCTCGAGCCAATCCTAGTCTTCGCCTTGTCGAGCATCGCTGGGAACTTGTCCATCAGGCTGACTTCGTAGCCGCTGACTGCGAAGAGTTCCGCAATACCGTGCCCCATGTCCCCTGCGCCGACCACGGCCACCTTCCTGATTTCCACTGTCTCTCTAATCCAGCCCGACCGGAGCTCGCTTTACGCTTTATGGGTCGATGAAAGGGAGAAAGGTTATCTTTCACTGGAAACAGTGGTTACCGCGAGGATACTTACTCTAATGAGAGCGGGCCCAGCTGCGCTGTCCTGGTGGGGTCGGGCGGGGTTAGCCTGATTTGAGCACCCTCTCGCCTCTTCCATCTGATTACAACATCACGATTTCTGAGGAGCAGGAAGCGTTCAGGAAGGCGGTCAGAGAGTTCGCGGAAAAGGAGCTGGCGCCGGTCGCCCAGAAGATTGACAAGGAAAACCAGATGGACATGCGGCTGGTCAAGCGGGCAGCTGACCTGGGCCTCTTTGGCATCCCGTTCCCCGAGGAGTATGGCGGGGGCGCTGGAGACGACCTGTCTCTGGTCCTTGCAACGGAAGAGATTGCGAGATTCTCGGCTGCGTTCTCGGCAGTGGTGGGAGCGACCTACCTCGTTTCGACTCCCATCTTCCTTTTCGGCACGGAAGAGCAGAAGCGGAAGTACCTCGTCCCTATAGCCAGGGGGGAGAAAATTGCTGCACATGCCATGACCGAGCCCGGGGCGGGCTCCGACGTAGCTGCGATAGCCACAACGGCCACGAAGAGCGGGGACGGGTATACCATCAATGGGAAAAAGATGTTCATCACCAACGGGGACAAGGCCGAGACCTTCCTGATCTTCGCAAGGACCAGCCCCAAGGAGGAGGGAAAGCGGCACCATGGCATCACCGCGTTCATTGCGGAGAAGGGTACCCCTGGGCTGTCGGTGGGCCAGAGGGCCGACGTCATCGGGCTCAGGGGAGACCAGCCGGTCGAGCTGGTCTTCGACAACCTTGAGGTGCCTGAAAGCAACGTCGTGGGCGAAGTCGGAAGAGGGGTAAGAATCGCCCTGACGTGCTACGACCACGGGAGGGTGGGCGTCGCTGCCCAGGGAACGGGACTAGCCCAGGCGGCGCTTGAAGCAGCCCTAGGTTACTCGACCCAGAGGCAGACCTTCGACACCTACCTCCTTAGCTACCAGCAGGTCCAATTCAAAATCGCGGAAATGACGGCCGCGGTCCACACGGCAAGGCTCCTAACCTATTGGGCCGCAACACTCACAAAGAAGGGGAAGGATTTCATCAAAGCATCTTCGATTGCGAAGATAGCCGCTACCGAAGCCGCAGAGAAGAACGCCCACATGGCCATGTTGATCATGGGGGCTTATGGCGTCTCCGCCGAGATGCAGGTCGAAAGGATACTCAGGGACTCGCAGATCATCAAGACCTACGAAGGGACCAACGACATCCAACGCCTGACCATAATGAAGGAAGTGGCGAAGGAAATGGGGGTCCTGGGTTAGCCCATATCGACCGAGAAGGAAATTGAAATACGAGTGAGTGTGCTGTCTGCCGGAACTGACCAGGCTTGAGCAGGGTCGCCATTGTCGGTATCGGGCACAGCAAGTTCGGCAGGAGGACGGACGTCAACGTCGGGGAGCTGGCGTTCGAATCCATCAAGCAGGCCATTGACGACGCCGGAGTGGACAAGAAAGACATCGGGAACATGGTCGTGGGGAGTGCGGGGGGCTGGTACGAGGAATCCCTCCCGGCGGTGGTCATAGACGAGTACGCAGGGTTGAGTGGCGTCGGGACCATGCGGGTGGAAGCGGCGTGTGCGAGCGGAAGCGCTGCCTTGAAGTCGGCCTACAACAGCATATTGAGCGACGAGACAGAGGTGGCCATGGCTGTGGGAGTGGAGAAGATGACGGAGGTCGACACTCCGACGTCGGTCGAGCTCATCGGGAGAGCGGGATCATACACGTGGGAGTTCGAAAACTACGGCATGACCTTCCCTGCCTACTATGCCCTGTATGCCGTCGCCCACATGAACAGATTTGGGACGACCGAGGAGGACATGTCAAGAGTCTCGGTCAAGGCGCATCATTACGGGTCGATGAACCCGCTTGCACAGTTCCAGAAGGAGATAACCCTCGAGAAAGCCATGCAATCCCCTGTCATCGCATGGCCCCTCAAGCTTTACGACGCATGCCCGCTGACGGACGGGTCGGCAGCAGTTGTCCTAGCTTCAGAGGAGGCCGCAAGAAAGCTGACGGACACGCCGGTCTGGATCAGGGGGGTGGGTTATTCCTCTGACACGGCTAACCTGAGCCGAAGAGCAGACTATGTTGGCCTACAGGCTGCTGTGACCGCTGCCAAAAGAGCCTACGAGATGGCCAAGGTAACTCCCCAGGACATAGACGTCGCCACCGCCCATGACTGCTTCACAATCGCCGAGCTCATGGCCTACGAAGACCTCGGCTTCTGCAAGAAAGGCGAAGCCGCCAAGCTGATTCGCGAGGGCCAGACGGAGCTGGGGGGGAAGATTCCTGTGAATCTGGACGGGGGTCTTAAGGCAAAGGGGCACCCCATCGGAGCTACTGGCGTTTCAATGGCCGTCGAAATCACCAAGCAATTGAGGGGGGAAGCTGGGAAGCACCAGGCCCCCCTCAAGAAAGGCGTGGGGCTCGTGCACAACATCGGAGGAACGGGGCACTACGCCTACGTTACAATCCTCTCGAGGAGCTAGGCATGTCAGAGCCTCCCTCCCTACACTCGAGAAGGGCACTGACACTTAGGTTCGACATACCTATCTCAAAGACACACGAGTTCTGGGACGCTCTGAAGCAAGGGAGGTTCGTCACTACGAAGTGCTCAAAGTGCGGCAACGTATCCTTCCCTCCTCAGGCCGACTGTCCCAGATGCATGAGCGGCGAGTGCCGTTGGGTGGACCTCGGCCGCAACGCAACACTGGTGACCTTCACTCACGTCCGCGTAACCCCGGCTAGCTTCTCCGGAAGCGACCCCTACATCATAGCGATAGGTGAGCTCTCACAAGGGCTGAAGGTCCTCGCGTGGCTCGAGGGGGTAGATCCGGCGGATGCCAAGCCCGGCATGGAACTGAAGGTCGAGGTGAGGACCATCAAGGAGGGAGGTCCGTACTATGTCTTTGTCCGGGCCTAGAACTCCTTCGGAACTTCTTTCATCACATCTGCGACCCTGGCGAGCTTGTCCCTGTAGGTCAGGACTTTCACGAGCGAGCCTCTGAACTTGAGCTGTCCCTTCAGCACTGCCGACTGAAGGTCCACCTCTCCCTTCGCCACCTTGCACCAAGAGTCGTAGGTGCCATCCAGCGAGAACTCGGCCGGAGCTCCCGGCGCGACCTTCTGCAGGGTTGTCGTGCCGTTCTCCACCCCGAGGAGATAGTTCTGCCCCATGTCCGTCACGTTCAACGCAATGCTTGTCTTCAGACTCTTCGTGCTCTCGATCCACTTCTGGTCCTGGATCAGCGCCGCAAGTACCTGGGAGAAGTACTCGTCGCTAAGAAATCTTGCCATTGGCCGGCGTCCCTGGTGCTCTCCTTTTGAGGTTACCTATAGCCCCGGACGTAAGGACGCTGACCAGTACCTTGTCCCCTAGCTTCAATCCCGCCTCTTCCCCTCGAAGCAACGTAGCTACCACACTGGAAGTCTTCAGGATCACAGCCCTTGGGTTACCCTTTATTGGGATGGCTTTGACACAGCCGTACCTATTCTCCACGACCTCCTCGATTGCCTCGAAGTCCGTCTGCGTGAGGTCGGCGCTAGACATGTAGAGCAAGTAGCGCTTGGACATTAGGCTCCCATCAATATGCTGACGAAGAACTCGTCGGCGCGTCCCCTGATCTGGTAAGCCCTCGGTTTCACCTTGATCCTGACGGAGTCGTTCGTTCCCATCTCGACCTCTCCCCGAACCAAGCGCTGCTTGTCGAATCTCAAGAAAAGCGATGAGTGCTCGTCCAAGTACTGGCCGACGTTCTTTGCAAGGTCGGCACGCAAACGCTGGGGCAGGCGCTCAACGATTCCCTGAAATGATTTCGTTGCTTCAATCCCGTCCAGGTGGAAGCTCACTCTTCTAATCCTGTTTCCAAAATGGCCGGTCATTTCCTCGACCTCAGGGGTCACGTCGGATCCGACAAGCCCGGCCACGACTGAGTTCACCTTCTCCATGTCCTCTGTCTCGTGTAGGAGGCAAGACACCTCCAGGGACTGTATTGCGCTCTTCAATCGCGTGTCACGCGGTCGCTGTGACTATAAGCCCATCGTGAGAGTCACAATCTGTCGACCCTCACCCCGCGAGACCCTCCCGCAGGATGTGCGTGCTGAAGCAGCTAACGTCGAGAAGCGGACCGGCAAACATCGGACAGTGAAGATTAACTATGCCCGTCTGGACCACCTTCTCGTGGCTCCCAGGAAGCTTACGGTCGAGGACATCCTTTCGGACGAGCTGAAGCGCGAAATGAACATGGACACGGACACCTACGCAGTGGTCGATGACTGGGATTCGGTCATGCACAGCGTGTACCAGATGCCCATCGAGTACGCCGGCTACACAAACAAGGTGGGTGAAATGAAGATTCTCAAGGAGATGATCGACACCCTGGCAGCTTCGGAGTTCGACAACGTAAAACGTAGCGAGAGCAGGAAGAAGCAGCTCGCTCAGTTCACCAAGACGCTCAGCATGTACTACAACCTGGTCTTTGCGAAGGGGAAGCAGAAGGTCGGCTACGGGGCCCTGATCCACTTTCCTAAGCTGAAGGCAAACCCTGACCGAAGTGGAGGGATTGTCCTTGCCGCCAAGATCGTGGTGGACGGAAAGAAGCACGAAGCGATCTTCGAGAGAGGGAAGTTCGACGACTTCCTTGTGGAAGTCAAACCCTACATCAATCTCCTGGGGGACCTTTACCGCCAGTCCCGCAAGATGTAGCCCACCATGGTCCGATACATCCTCGGCGTCGAGAGCACAGCCCACACCTTCTCAGTGTCCGTCGTCTCTTCGGACGGTCTCGTTCTCTCCAACGAGAAATCAATCTACAGGCCCCCCGAGGGGAGCGGAATCCATCCCTTCGAGGCGTCACAGAACCACCTCGCTGCCGCTCCGAAGGTACTCGCCGAAGCCATCGATATGTCAGGCGTGTCCCTGAAGGATCTCAGCGCCATTTCCTACGCGATGGGTCCGGGGCTAGGGCCCTGCCTGAGGGTCGGTGCAGTGGTCGCAAGAACCCTGGCCGCTTCGCTGGAGATCCCGCTGGTTCCGGTCAACCACGCGATCGGCCACATCGAGCTCGGCTGCCTGCTTACCGGATCGAAGGACCCCGTGGTGCTACTGGTCTCCGGCGGGCATACCATGATACTCGCATATTCTGGTCGGCGATGGCGCGTCCTCGGGGAATCCCTGGACTTGACCCTTGGCCAGCTGCTGGACCAGTTCGGGCGCCACCACGGTCTCTCGTCCCCATGCGGGAAGGCCATCGAGGAAGCAGCCTCAATCTCGACAAACTATCTGAGACTCCCATACACCGTGAAAGGGAATGATGTCGCCTACTCAGGACTTCTCACCGCCTCCAAACTCCTCCTCGACGGTGGATACCCTTTCCCTGACGTGTCCTATTCCCTGCAGGAGACGGCTTTCGCCATGGTCACCGAAGTGACTGAGCGGGCGTTGGCCTTCACGGGAAAAAAGGAGGTCATGATTGTGGGAGGAGTTGCCGCGAACACCCGTTTGAGCGGAATGATGGGTGCCATGGCCGGCAGGCACGACGCCAAGGTCACAATGACGCCCATCGAGTACAGCGGGGACTGCGGCGCCCAAATCGCATGGACGGGCTGGCTGGCTCACAGGTGCAAGATTGATGTGCCGATCGGGGAATCCAAGGTTCTCCAATCCTGGAGGCTTGACCGAGTCGACATCCCCTGGCGAGATTGAAAGACCCCGAGGACGTCTCCTTTACAGGGGAGCCGAGGCCGACATAGTCCGTGGCGAATGGCAGGGACTCGACGCCGTCTATAAGGTGAGGAAGCCTCTGAGGTACAGGCTCTCCGTCCTCGACGAGACGATCAGACGTCAGAGGACTGTGCGGGAGGCGGAGATGATCCATTCGGCGAAGGAAGCAGGAGTTCCCTCCCCGTTCATCTACCACGTAGACATCCCTTCGTCGACCCTTGTGTTGGAATTCGTCGCAGGAGAGCGAGTCAAGGACCTCCTCACAACGGCCCCAAAAGAAGAAACCGCCGACGTCTTCTTCGAGTTCGGTCAGGGGGTTGCCAGACTACACACCGCAGGAATGATGCACGGGGACCTCACAACGGCCAATGTCATCAGGAGGAAAGGAAAATTGGTTTTCATTGACTTCGGCCTCTCAATCAGGACGACAAGGCTGGAGGATCACGCTGTAGACCTCAGGCTCATCAAGGAAACCCTTGTCGGCGCCCATCCAGACATAGCCACGGCTGCCCTGGAAGCTTTCGTCCAAGGATACTCCTCGGTCGTCGGTCCCCCGAGGTCCAGGGCCGTGCAGAAGCAGCTGCAAGGCATCGAGAGGAGGGGTAGGTACGCCCGGGTCACATGAAACGACCTTTTGACAGGGAACATTTATCAGCCCAACCAGCCGGACACGCCTGAACTGTTGCAGCATGGCCCGAATTCATTCTCACAGGCATGGGAAGTCTCATCAGACGAGGCCCCCAAGCAAGAATACCCCTAGCTGGGTCACCACCACGCCTAACGAGGCCAGGACAGCAGTCCTCAAACTCGCAAAAGAAGGGGTCACCCCGAGCAGAATAGGTCAGACCCTCAGAGACGATTATGGAGTTCCACTGCTGAAGCCTCTGATGGGCAAGTCTCTTGCCACGGTCCTTGCCGAAGGCAAGGCCGCTCCGAAGCTCCCTCAGGACCTACAGGACCTGATTGAACGAGCGCAGCGGGTTCAGAAGCATCTGCAGGTTCACAAAAGCGACCGAAAGAACGTTCACTCGCTCGAGCTTGTGGAAGCCAAGATCTATCGCCTCTCGAAGTACTACAAAGAGAAGGGAATCCTACCGAGCGACTTCAAGTACACAGCGGTCGTCGCCCAGCTGGCATAGCCGGAAGGCAGGCCATGGCCGACCTAGAAGGCCTCCTGGCAAGGTTCAGGGCCCTGTCTCCTGACATCCTCATGGCAGCCCGGAGCGGAAAGAGGATTCTCGTTGTGACCCACATAGACGCGGACGGCCTCTGCAGCGGTTCGATAGTCTATGCGTCTCTGATGCGCAAGGGTGGAAACGTGGTCGTCCGAACCGTACCTGACCTCGATTCCAAAGCCATCGCAGAACTCGAAGCCCAGAAGTACGACTTCTACATCTTCACAGACCTGGCGTCGACCCTGATTGCCGAGCTGGAATTGGCGTTCAAGGGCAGATACTTGGTCCTAGACCACCACCAGATTCCCGCAAAGGACTCTGGGAATCCGTCAGTCGTCAACGCATGGGCCTACGGCTATGACGGTGGGAAGGAAGCGTGCTCGTCTGCCATGGCGTACTTTTTCGCGTCATCGTTGGACCCCATGAACAACGACCTCTCTCCTCTGGCAGTTGTGGGGGCTCTCGCTGACAGGCAGGACGCCGGTCAGGGAAGGTCGTTGGTCGGGCTGAACAGGGCTGCTGTCGAAGAGGCGCAGATTAGAGGGTTACTCTCAGTAACGAGAGACCTGATGTTCACGGGGCGAGAGACCAGACCCATTTACGAAGCGGTCGCTCTCACTTCTACCCCTTACCTGAAGGGCCTGACCGGAAGCAAGGACGCGGTCCTGGCTGCGCTCCATCAGTCGGGCCTGGCTTTGAAGGACGGTGGGACATGGAGGACAATCTCGTCGTTGACCCCTGACGAGAAAATGAAGCTTACCGAAGTCATAGCCAGCGCCCTCGGGCCCGTTGAAGGCGCGACCGAAGCGCTGGCGAGCCTGGTGGGTGAGGCATACACTCTCGAGTTCGAAGATTCTTTCACCCCATTAAGAGATGCGAGGGAGTTCGGGACCCTGCTGAACGCGTGCGGTCGGATGGACGCCGCCGGCACAGGGATATCCGTCTGCCTCGGGGACAGGTCGGAGGCCTTGAAGGCTGCGATGAAGACCTTGTCGGAGTACAGGACCGGAATCAACAAAGCACTCGAAGGGATCACCTCCGAACCATCAAGAATCGAACAGCACGGCAGCCTGATCCTTGTGAGAGGAGAAGGGATTGTCGACGAGAAGCTCCTCGGTCCAGTCATTTCGATTCTGACATCGTCCCCGGAGTTCAAGGACAAGGTGGTCGTTGGGAGCGCCCAGAGCCGGGATTCCGATCTGAAGATTTCGTCCAGGGTGGGGGACGCCTTCGAAGGGGAAGTGAACCTCGGCCTTATCATGCGGGAGGCAGCCGAATCCGTGGACGGGGTTGGAGGGGGTCACGCCATGGCCGCAGGAGCGAAGATTCCTTCATCGAAGGCCGAGTCCTTTTCCAGGGCCATCCTGGAAAGAGTCGCCGCTTGAAGTCGAGCCTCGTCCTGACAGTGAAGCTCGCCAGTGCCGACGTCCGGGAAAGCTTGGCTTCGGTCCTCGCGCCGGACAACGAAGGCGTCCCTCGCGGGCTGCGACTCTCGACTGGCGGGAGTAAGGCTGTAATGGAATTCATCGTCGAGTCAGAATCCCCGCCCACGGCGATTTCGACCGTCCTGGCGCTCCTTCGGGACATCTCGCTGTTCCAGGAGGTATGGCTTTTATCGCATGGGAAGCCAGCCCAGGTCCAGAGGGCCTGACCTGGGTTGATGGACGTCAAACTTCTGCGTGAAAATCCCGGCGCCATAGTCGCCAGCCTGAAGAGGAGAGGAGCCGTTGACAAGGTCCCTCTCGTCGAGAAGGCTTCGAAGGCCGACTCGGACTGGCGGAAGTACAAGACTGAAGTCGATAGGCTCCGCCACAGACAGAACGACCTCACCGCCCAGGTGGCCTCGCTGAAGAAGAAGGGGGAGCCCATCGAAGAGAAGCTCAGGGAGGTCAGGGACATCCCCCAGAGGATCAAGGAAATGGAGGCAAGGGCAGACGAGAGCAATGCGAAGCTAACCAAGGCCCTCATGAGCCTCCCCAACATCCTGCACGAAAGCGTCCCCGACGGTAGGGATGAATCCGAGAGTGTGACCGTCAGAACCTGGGGAAAACGCCCCGACTTCGGCTTCGCACCCAAGGACCACATCGACCTCCTGACAGCCCTGGGGATGGTCGATGTCGAAAGGGGGGCCAAAGTGGCAGGAGCCAGGTTTTTCTTCCTCAAAGGGGACGCTGTCAAGCTCGAGCACGCGATAATGCAGTTCGCTCTGGACTCGCTCCGGTCCAAGGGATTCACGGCTGTCGAACCACCGTTCATGCTCAACCGCTCCTCCTACGAAGGGGTAGTCAACCTCGAAGACTTCGGCCCAGTCATTTACAAGATTGAAGGAGAAGACCTGCATCTCATTGCCACGTCTGAGCATCCCCTGGTGTCCATGCACAAGGACGAAATCCTAGACGCCCTTCAGCTTCCCATTAGATACTGCGGCTTCAGCCCCTGCTTTCGGGTTGAGGCGGGAGCTCACGGCAAGGATACCAAGGGAATATTCAGAGTCCACCAGTTCTACAAAGTGGAGCAGGTGGTCTTCAGCAAACCAGGGCAAAGCTGGAAGATCCACGAGGAGCTGATCTCGAACGCCGAGGAGATCTATCAAGAGTTGGGCATTCCCTACAGGGTCGTTGCCCTCTGCAGCGGAGACACAGGCTTCATGTCAGCGAAGACGTACGATTTGGAGGCCTGGTTGCCGGGACAGGGCAAGTACAGGGAGATGGCGTCCGCCAGCAACGTGACCGATTATCAGGCGAGGCGGCTGTTGATCAGGTACAGGGAGAAACAGAGCGACCCGACGACTCTTGTCCACACCCTGAACTCGAGCGCAGTGGTGACCCGCACCCTCGTGGCCATGGTGGAGAACTTCCAACAGAAAGACGGTAGCGTGAGGATACCGAAAGTCCTAGCCCCTTACATGGGGGGTGTCGGGGCCCTGGAAAAGCACTGAGGTTATAAGCTCGCGCCGAACGGGGCGCTTTCGTTTGCCCAAGAAAGTAGCGAAGGTGAGGGACAAATGGAAGCTGAAGTCCTGGGTCACTGTCACAGCGTCACCTTCGTTCGGCAACGCCCCCATCGCGAGGATACCGCTAACGGATGTCCAGAAGCCCAAGGGGAGGGTCATCGAAACCACCCTCTACGACATCCTGAAGCAAGACCCTCAGCACTACGCGTTCAAGCTGTTCTTCCAGGTCGACAGGGTGGACGGCGAGACCGCCTATACGATTTTCAAGGGGCACGAGTACTCCCGCGAGTTCCTCAGGAGCCTGATAAGGCGGGGCTCCTCCATGTCTGATTTCATCCGCGACTACACCACTAAGGACGGGTACGTCGTGAGAGTCTATTGCACCGCGCTCTCTCAGGGCAAGATGAACAGCTCCAAGAAGCACGATCTCAGACTGATAATGGACCAGGTTATCAAGGAGAAGGCGGCAGGAATGAACTACGAGGGGTTCGTACAGGAGCTGGTCCTACAGAAGGTGGCTTCAGACGTCTACAACGAAGCGAAGAAAGTCACCCATCTCAGGCATGTTGGTGTCAGGAAGAGCAAGCTGATTTCCCGGCCCGAGCCGCGAAAGGCCGAGCCGTTAGCCCCTCTTGCTGCTTGACACAATCTTCACGATATCTCTGTCCTTGAGCACGTGGTCCGATCCCAGCCTCTTACCTGTCCGCGCGTCAACAGCGTAGAGGAAGCTTTCCGCCAGCTCGCTGTGCACCATCCGGGCCAGATCGATGGCCGTAGACCCTCCCTTCATGACGAACGCGTCCGGAAGGACCCTCCCTTCCTTGTCCGACAGTCTTGTTTCGTCTTCGACCGGGAACACCACTACTGCCTGGAGGAGCTCGAAGAACGCCTGGTTCACCGCGTCCTGGACCCCCGTCCCCCCGTACACCTTCATCACTTTTTCATCGACCATCCTGAGGGCATTGGACTGAGCAGGGCTGAGCCTCTGCGGGTCTTTGACCGTGAACCCAGAGTCACCAGGGGTGTACTCCACCAGTCGGTGCTCTGCGGCCTTCCTTAGGAGCAGTTCGGCTTCCGAAGCACAGGGCACGACAGCTCGTCCTGTCTTCCGGAGTTCTACGATATTCGGTGGCGCGGTAGGGAGGTCCGCCTTATTGGCGGCCACCAGAGACGGCTTCGTCAACTTCCGCGTTTCCACCACGAACTGCATCAGCTGGTCATCAGTCCACGTGCTGGGCTTCTCTGTCCTGAGATGAAGATGCAGTACCACGTGCTCGACGTCAGCGAATGTCACAGACAGTCCGGAGAGTCTCTCTGCGAGGTGCTCCACGATCTTCCCACCCGTCTGCTCCAGGGACCTTGTTGCCTTCTCCCAGTCCTTCTTGAGTATGCCGAACATCCACAGATCGAACTCGTGCTCTACCATGGTGATGTCCCCGACTGGATTGTGCGAGCCAGGAGGGACCTTCCTTCCCTCGAGGTCGGTCGACCCGGATGCATCAACGACCTGTATTAGCGCGTCGGCCTGTCTGAGGTCGTCGAGGAATTGGTTGCCTAATCCCTTCCCCTTCGATGCTCCCTCGACCAGTCCTGCGACGTCAACTATCTTAACGGGAATTAGCCTGGTCCCATCGACGCAGGCGGAGTTCCTGGGATTGTCGGTCACCCCCATTTCCTTACAGACGCATTTCGTCTTCAGGTGTGCGACACCAACGTTGGGCTGAATCGTGGTGAACGGGTAGTCTGCAATCGGCACGTCCTTTAGCGTCGCGGCCGCGAAGAACGTCGACTTCCCAACATTAGGTTTGCCGACGACCCCCACGAGCACGAGGCGGCTGGAATCCAGGCCCGTTATAACCGTCTCACCCGGCGAGCTTCTCGTTGGCTAGGGTGTGCGTCGTTGGAGGAGGGACCGCGGGTTCGGAAGCAGCCAAGGAGGCTGCGCTGAGAGGAGCCGACGTCACCATCGTCGAGCGATCAGAAGATCCGAATCCACCCTGGCGGTCATGGCTCGACCTGGTTGAATCCTCACCCGGTGGGAGGGTCTCGCGACGTTCCAGGCCCCAGCGCCGGGACCCTACGGTCAAGACTCTGAGGGCGGAGGCTAGGGTTGTAGGCCCGAGTTACCTTGTCACCTCTGAAGGTATTCGTAGTCCGTTTGATTCCGTAATCATCGCGACGGGAGCTTCGTTCCAAGCACCAGCCTTCATTGGCTCTCGCAAACAGGGCGTCTTCATCCTCGATCGCCCGAGGGCCTACGCTGACCTCGGCGTCTCGGCGGATTCCTCGGAAGAAGTCGTGGTCATCGGGGAGGGTTTTCGAGCCCTTCAGGTAGCAGACAGGCTGAGCAGGGGTCGAAGCGGGGTGCACCTCGTGGTTTCGGGGTGGCAGCATGAAGGGCCGTCCCCGTTGGTTCTCGGGCTACTAGCTGGGGCAGCTCGAGAAAATGGGGTACGCTTTGCCGAGGGGATGCTCTCGAAGGCCCTTGGGACGGGAACTCTCGAAGCAGTCATGACGGACTCGGAGGTGATCGCCTGTTCGGTCCTCGCCGTAGTCCCGAGGCGAATCCCGAAGGTGCCCCCGACGGGGGCGCTACTTGGGCGCCTGGGCGGGCTCTCGGTCGACAGGTGTATGAGGACATCCCTATCTGGGATGTTCGCCGTCGGAGGGTGCGCGGAGTTGGACACGAAGGGGCCCCCGTCAGTCACCCTGGAAGGTGAGGCATCCTTCTCGGGCAGGATCGGGGGTGCAAACTGCATGGGCGAAGAGCATTCGATGAGCCTGGTGAGATTCAGCGAGGCGACCGCTTTCGGGCTGAGATGGACCCGGGTTGGTATGGGATTCCGAGAGGCCAGAGCGTCCGGGCTCCTGGTCGGGTCGGCGGATCGAAGATGGAAGTCCTCCGCCTGCGAAATCCTGTATGAAAAAGCGAGCATGCGGGTCGTAGGTGTCGAGGCGGCCGCTCCGATCGAGTCGTTTCCATCGGGCGTCGTGCCGATTTCATCGGGGGTCAGTCTCCGAACCTTGGCCTACGGTGGATTAGGTTCAAGTGATATATCGCTGGTTTCTGAGACCGCCAGGCTGGGGTTGCGCGAATGGCAAGAGTCCTGATATGCGACCACGTGGAAGTGGACAAGCTGGCCCTGGGGCCCGGGATCGAGGTAGTCTACAAGCCCACCATCACGAAGGATGAGCTGTTGGCTGTCGTCGGCGAATATGAGGCGCTAATCATCCGAAGCAGGACAAAGGTGGACCGCGAGGTGCTAGACAGGGGCACGCGCCTTAAGCTGGTCGCTAGGCCGGGGACCGGCCTGGACAACGTCGATGTGGAGTACGCGAAATCGAAGGGGGTAGCAGTCGTCAACAGCCCGGAGTCCCTGATCGAAGCTGTCTCTGAGCACGTCATCCTTCTGATGCTCGCCCTGAGCAGGAGGCTGGTACAAGCGGATCTTAGCACGAAGGCGGGGAAATGGGAAAAGAACTCCCTGATGGGGGTGGAGCTGAAGGGCAAGACCCTTGGTGTGGTTGGTCTTGGAAGGATTGGTCGCCGCATCGCCGAAATCGGGAAGACGCTTGGAATGTCCGTTCTCTTCTATGACGTGATTACTATTCCACCCGATGTCCTTTCTTCACTCGGGGCCAAGGTTGTCTCGTTGGACGAACTTTTCGTCACCTCTGACTACATCACGCTTCACGTGCCGATGACCCCCGAGACGGCACACATGGTCGGGGCCCCGAGGATTGCACAGATGAAGAAGACAGCGGTCCTTGTCAACACCTCCCGTGGGGGGGTGATTGATGAAGCAGCCCTGGCGGGGTCGCTGAAGGAAGGTCGCATCGCTGGCGCGGCATTGGACGTCTTCGAAAAAGAGCCTCCGTCAGGGGAGATAATGTCCGCTCCTAACACAATTCTAACGCCCCACATAGGCGGACAGACCGAGGAGGCTCAGGCCAACGCCATTGTAGTTATTGGAGAGAAGGTCAAGGCCTTCTTCTCAACTGGCTGACAAAAGCCGAGAACGTTTATTTGCCGACCGAAAACGAGGCGCCCCGATGCCCATGTACAGGCAGATTTCGAAGACGTGGCAGGACATCCTCCATGAGAAGGGAGGGGACATGAGGGTTAGGGCAGTCGAGTTAAGGAAGCAACCTGCAATGCTCAGAGTTGACCGTCCCTGGAGGCTTGACAGGGCCAGGGCTCTCGGCTACAAGGCGAAGGAAGGGGTCGTGGTGGTCCGCATGCGCGTGTCAAGAGGGGGGATGAGGAAACAGCGACCGACTTCCGGAAGAAGGCCGAAGCACATGGGGGTACTCAAGATAAAGTCGGCTGTGTCATCACAGTCGGTAGCAGAGAGGAGAGCTCTCGAGAGGCACCCCAACATGAAGCTGCTGGGCTCATATCCGGTCTGGGAGGATGGGATCCACGCCTGGTACGAATGCATCCTCATCGACCCGATGCACCCTGCAATCAAGAGCGACTTCAACTACAGGCGGACACTCGGAATCGTCGACTAGCCTACTTCTTCATTTCACTGCTGTGGCCTGGAAATATCTTCGAGTTAGGGTCAACAAACGCCTTGGCAACGTTTACCGCCAGAGCCGCCTGCGCATACCCTGTCGCTATGAGATTCAGCTTCACACCATCCTGCGGCCCGGCAATGTCGCCGGCGACGTACACGCCGGGAATGTTGGTCTCCATCTTGCCGTTGGTCCTGATCTCCCTCCCGTCAATCTGAAGCCCCCAGTCCTTGATGGGCCCAAGATCTGCCCGGAAGCCTATGTTAACGAGTATCGCGTCCACGTCCAGAGCCGTTTCGGCCTGTGACCGGTTGTCGAAGATGACGGCCTTCGTCACGTTGACGCCGTCTCCTGAGACGCTCCTGACCTCGTAGAAGAGCTTGACTTCGACCTCTGATTTCATGAGTTCAGTGACGCTCCCTTCGTGCGCCCTGAAGACATCCCTCCTGTGAACCAGGGTGATTTTCTTTGCAGTGTCCTTGATGTTGAGTGCCCAGTCGACCGCTGAGTCTCCGCCTCCCACAATGAGCAGGTTCTTCCCCTTGAACACGCTCTTGTCCTTCACGAAATAGAAGACCCCCTTTCCTTCGTAGTCAGCCGCCCCTTTCGCTTCAAGCCTGTTAGGCGAGAAGGCCCCGACCCCCGCTGCCACCAGGACTGCCTTCGTCAGGTGCTTGGTCCCTTTGTCGGTCCCAAGCTCGATGACGCCGTTGTTCTTGTGAAGGGAAGTAACCCGCTCCCCGAGCACTACTGTCGGGTTGTACTGGAACCCCTGCTCCACCAGACTCTTCACAAGGTCCTTGGCTAGGACTTTCGAATATCCCGGGACGTCGAAGATGTACTTCTCGGGGTACAAGACCGCCACCTGCCCCCCCGGTTGCTCGAGGGCGTCGATGATCTTCGTCTTCATCTGTCTCAATCCGGCGTAGAAAGCGGCGAATAGCCCGCTCGGACCTGCTCCGATAATTGTCAGGTCGTAGATGTCGTCCGGCAATGGCTTGCTGGCTGGCCACCCGAGAACGATGTATAAGCGTTCTTTGATTTACGCGAGTCCGGAGGCAGCCGGGTCTCTAGGTTTGATTATTTCACGCAGGAGAATCGTGGCATACTGACCCTTCCCGAGGACGAACCTTAGCGTGACGGTGCCGTCCGCTATGCTCCATGACGCGTCTCGGATGGCCAGGTGAGGCAGCCTAAACCCGCCTTCCGACGACACCTCCTGCATTTCCTTCACATAGAACTGCCCGGGGGCGATCTCCTCCTCTTCGATGACCTCCTTAATCACGGCGTCGAACCGTGAACCGTAGTCCCTGAACGCGTATCCGATTAACTGCACCATGGGCACCGCTCCGGCTGAAGGGGTCTCCCTGACCCCCCGCACTCCCGATGTGACCAGCCCTCCTTCGGTGGCGGGAGCCCAATTGTCGCCATTCCTCAATTCCGAGATGTCCTCCCCGTTCCTAATCGCTCCGCTCAGTGTCCTGTTGAAGATCCAGGACTGATAGGCTTGGACATAGAAGCGTCTGAGCCTAACTGGTACCGCCCTCAGTGCCTTGATCCATTCCCCGGGATGCCGGCCCAGTTCCTTCGCGACCATCTTCTCCACATCCTTACCAGCTGGCAGGAGCCTGGCAACTTCGTCGTACCTTTGGGCGCCCATCGCTTCCTCGATCATCCTGCTGCCCTCCCGGTCAGACGAGTCTGCGGCCGTGAGCATCCTCCTGACCGCCCCCTCGAACTGCGCCTTTACCATCTCCCTTCCTATCAGGTGAGTGCCGCTACCCGAAGCGCCGAACCTCTGCAGTCCATAGAAGTTCGGCAGCCGTCGTTCATGCGCGAGACTGATCGATTCTTCGACTCGTGCCCCGACTTCGTCACAGCAATCACGCAGAACTACCATGAAGCCGTTCCCTACCAGGGAGGCGCGGGAAAGCGGATTCGGAACGTAGCCGATCAGGCTCGCCGTGAAGCTCTCTCTTATGACCTTCAATGGTCGGTCCGCTCTGAGGCTGGTAGGAGTAACATATTGTACCGCAACTGCCCTTTTGTCCTTCAGCCCCCCGTAGCTGACCCTGCTCCTGAGGGCGACTGAAAGGTCCCTGGCCATGTGCATGGTGTCTACGGAGCGCTTTTCTACCCTGTAGAGAGGGAAGTAGTCCGGCCGAGCTTCTTGGGCCAGGCCCTGGGGGATGATCTGTTCCTCTACAACAAAGTCTTCGGGCGCGGTCTTTGCCCTGGCCCGGCATGGGGCTCCCACAGTGGCGTAGCATTCGATGCCTGCTGCCCGTTCGGCCTCGGCCGGAGGGGTCAAAGCAGCTTGAGGTTCCCTGTTATCCCGTCTATCTCTGAATCGGGGCCGGGCCCTATGCCCAGGCATGTGACAGTTCCCGGCTCGATCTGCGTCAAACCCTTGTCCTGAATCAAGGAAGCAGGCAGGCCAACACTCTTCGCCTTCTGGAAGAGCCCGTTCAGTACCTCCTCCGAATCCACTTTCAGCACAATCTTGGCCTGTCCCTCGCTCTTCCATTCTTCGTACCAACCTGGCTTCCTCTGCCACGCCGCCTCTGCCGCAGACAGAGACGCGTGAGCCACCTGGGCGGCCACCTTTCCTCTGCCCATCTTCAAATCTGACCTCACCACGATGGCTTGTTTCATTTCCACTACGGCTTGCCAATGGTTATTACGAGTCCGATTAAGGGTTTCCAGCAAGTCCCGGGCGTTGGCACAGGCATACGATGTCGTAGTCGCTGGTGGAAGCATAGCAGGGCTTACCTTCGCAGCCGAGGCCGCCAAGGGAGGCGCCAGGGTACTCGTTGCCGAGGAGCATCATGAGATTGGGGAACCCGAGAAATGTGACGGTCTCGTGAGCCTACGTGGGTTGCTAAGGTACGGATATGCTCCTGAGGAGAGCGTTGTCCAGAACGAAATCAGAGCCGCAATCATACATTCACCGTCCGACCGCCAGTTCGCCGTCAACGCCGCCGCCCTGGATGTTGTCGTGCTCGACAGGAGCGCCTACGACAAGCAGGTTGGCGACATGGCGAGGTCCAACGGGGCAGATATCATGACGGGCACTCGGGTGGTGTCATCCGTCGAAAGGGCCGGGGGAATCGATGTGAAAGTTGGGGTGTCGACGGTCCACTCGACCTTCCTGGTGGATGCCACAGGCCCGTCTTCCAGCCCGAGACGAGGAATCCTCCCTGCTGCGAAGTACGAACTCGAAGGGGATTGGTTCAGGCAGCACGTTGTCGAAATCTACATGGATGCAGAGAGGTACCCGGGCTTCTTCGCCTGGGTGATCCCGTACGGGAAGAACCTGGCGAAGGTGGGGGCCGCCGGCCACGGGATTAGCCCCTTCAAAGCACTTGATGGATTCCTTTCCGGAAGGCAGAGTAGGATTCTGCGAAAGGTCTCGGCACCGATCTATGTGGGTGGGCCTGCTCAGAGGTTCGTTGACGGCAGGCGAATTCTCGTAGGGGAGTCCGCCGGACAGGTCAAGCCGACCACCGCGGGGGGAATAATGACCTCGGTCGCGGCGGCCGTCATCGCTGCGAAATGGACGTGCGCGTGCCTTGACAAGGGCAGGCCAGAGCTGATTGACAATTATCAGCCGGAGTGGGACGCTGCTTTTCTGAAGGAAATGAAGTCGATGCTGAGGCTGAGGGGTGTCTTGGAGAAGCTGTCCAACCCGGACTTGGAGGCCATGGTGAAAGCTCTCGCGACGCCAAGAATCGCCCGTAAGCTTTCTCACAGCGACTTCGATTTCCATGCAACCGCAATTCTAGGTGCACTAGGCGTTCCAGGCCTCCTGAGAGTAGCGAAAGTGGTGGCTTCTGCCGAGGTCAGGTCCCTGCTGGTTGAGAGTTGAAGCGGGATTACCCTTAGCAACCTATATCTGCATGGGATAAATGCCCTTTTGAGAAATTGTCTCAGGGAACCGTTACGCTGCCGCTTTGCAATTCATGCAACAGGCCCATAAAGCCGGCTGAAAGGGCCGTGCACTTCAACTGCCCCAACTGCCACGAATCTGTGATTTGGCGCTCGGAGAAGTGCAGGAAGTTCTCCAGGCACTATAAGTGCGTCAACTGCGGCTTCGAAGGACCGTAGGCGAGAATCCTTGGGTTCGTACGTCATCAGGCTGAAGTTGCTCCCGCAGGACACCACGACAGAGCACCAGAAGATCATCGACTCCGTCGCCAGCCTTCTCCCGACGCCATCCCAAATCCGTGGCCAGAAGATCGAACCAATCGCCTTCGGGCTGTCTGCAATAATCATAGATGTGGTTGCACCCGAGGAGGAAGGCGTCATTGACAAGATAGAGGAAGTGGTCTCCAAGGCACCACTGGTCGGCCAGTACGAACTGATCGCAGTTAGCAGGATGTCCAGCAAACTTCCACCGCGGTAGATGTAGGAACTCCGAGTTCTGGGCGTGGTGCGCCCGTCTCATTCTACGGTCCGGCGTCGTCCTGGCCCGGATGCTGAAGTGGACCCTCCCTCGGGATAGCTTTTATACCTCCGCCGAGAGCTCAAAACTCGCCGTTTCTCATACGATGTGAATCTATTGAGATATCCCCTCAGATACGCTGCGTACGAATGGATAAAGGAGAAGAAGAGCACCACCGACGATGACCTACTCGAGGCTCTGAACAAAAATGGAAGCAAGTGCTCGCCGGACGAGCGGGACAAGCTCCTTATGCAACTCGAGATCCTCGGTCTCATCACTGTTCGCTGGGTATCGAAAGACAAGCGTCGGATAGAGTTCCAAGAGAAGCCTACAGAAGAGCCACGGATGCCGCGAATCAGCGAGTAACCCGAACCGATAAATCGAGCGAGCCTCCGGGATTAGGACGCAGTTGGGAGTTGACTTCGGGGACTCGATCCCCAGGGAGAAGATACGGCTCGAGGACATATCAGGCTGGACACTCGCCGTAGACGGCTACAACACCCTGTACCAGTTCCTCGCCATCATTCGTGGAATGGACGGCGGACATCTGAAGGACTCCCAGGGTCGGGTGACATCTCATGTCTCGGGCCTCTTCTACAGAAATGTCAACCTCCTGGAGCTGGGAATCAAACTGGTGTACGTCTTCGACGGCAAGCCCCCCGTGCTGAAGACGGAGGAGATCAGGAGGCGTTCGGAGCAGCGCAGGGAGGCGAAGGATCAGTACCTTCGTGCCCTTCAGAGCGGCGACATGGTTCAGGCGAGGAAGTATGCCGAAGCTTCGACCGTGCTACGCAGGGACATGGTGGCCGACGCTAAAGAGCTTCTCGACGCCATGGGAATCCCCTGGGTGGACGCGCCATCAGAAGGGGAGGCGCAGGCGACCACCATGGCCATAGAAGGGACAGTCAATGCCGTTGCGTCCCAGGACCATGACTCGATAGTGTTCGGGGCTCCAGTACTAGTCCGAAATGTCACCATCTCTGGCAAGCGCCGGTTGCCGAGCAAGGGGATCGTGATCAACGTTGTCCCGGAGAGAATCACGCTCTCGTCGGTCCTGGAAGCTACCGGGCTCACGCGCGAACAACTGGTTGATTTTGCGATACTACTGGGAACGGATTTCAATCCCGACGGATTCGAGGGAGTAGGTCCCGCCACTGCCCTGAAGTACCTAAAGAAGTACGGGCGTCTCGAGGATATCAAAGAGCTAAGGGACGCACTTCAGGCTGTCGACTTTGGGGCCATTAGGAAACTCTATCTGAACGCCCCTTCAATCAAAGGTTTCCGCCCTGAGTTCAGGCCGATGGACAAGGCCAAGGTCATCTCCTTCCTTGTAGGCGAGCACTCCTTCTCCCGAGATAGGGTAGAGGCAGCCATTGGCAGGGTCCAGTCCTCAAAGGCAACACAATCAGAGACGCTAGAGAAGTGGTTCGGCTGAACGAGCCCCGAATTCCGACGCTTGGCGAGATAGAAGCAGCGGAAGGGAGAATCCGCAAGTATTTCCCTCCCACCCCACTAGAGTATTCAAAGGGAATATCGGAGATCCTCGGCCGTGAAACCTACCTGAAGCTTGAGACTAACCTCCCCATCCGCGTGTTCAAGTTGCGGGGGGCCCTCAACAAGCTCCTTTCGATGCCCGATTCTGCCCTAAGAAAGGGGGTGATCACTGCTTCCTCCGGCAACCACGGATTCGCGATTGCCTATGCATCCAGGATGTTTGGCGTAAGTGCCTCAATCTGCGTTCCGGAGAACGCGAACCCACAGAAGATCAGGGCCATCGAAGATCAGGGGGCGGAGATCATTCGTCACGGCCAAGGGTACGACGCCGCCTACGAGCGCGCCGTGGCCCTGGCCAGGGAGAGGGGGCTCACCTTCATCCACGCGTTCAACGACCGGGACGTGATGGCCGGCCAGGGAACTTGCGGTCTCGAAATGGCCAGGCAGCTTCCCGACATGGATTCGGTCGCGGTCGCCATTGGAGGGGGCGGATTGATTTCAGGGATAGCGATCGCACTGAAGGAGACTTTGCACGGCGTGCGAGTCTATGGAGCCGAAACCATCGCGATTCCCTCAATGTACGAGTCCCTCGAGCGTGGACGCATCTACAGGGTCGACCCTAGCCCGACAATCGCCGACGGCATGCAGTCGGCCATGCCAGGGGAGTTGACCTTCGAGGCTGCCGAGAAGTACGTTGACAAGATCGGCCTCGTCTCGGACCCTGAGCTTGAAGACGCGATCTATGAGCTTTTCACCCTCGGCAGGGTCCTCGCCGAGCCCGCAGGCGCTTCGCCCCTCGCTGCCATGAAGGGTCCGCTGAAAGGGGAACGCGGGAAGAGGCTCGTCCTAGTGATTAGCGGCGGCAACATCTCCGTCGACCTTTTGGCTTCGATTCTCACGAAAAGAGCGAAAGGAAGCTCCTGAGGTCCCTGATCATCAGGAAAGGGTTGGTTTCTTTTTCTTCTTTCAGGGTCCTTGACGGCACGTCCCCGTAGTCGTGGCCTGGGTACATCATGGTCTCCCCAGGCAGACCCAGTATGACCCTCTGCAAGCTGTTATACATCGCCTCGGCCCTCCCCCTGTCGAATCTTCCAATCGTCCCGACAAAGAGGGTGTCTCCTGTGAACACGTTGCGACCGTCATAGAGGCAGATGCTGTCTTCCGTGTGCCCTGGGGTGTGGAGTATCCTGACTGATGTCCCGCCCAACCTGAGTCCTTCTCCGTCCTTGACCCTCAAATCGCATTCTATCGGCGAACTTTCGTGGGCCACCACCTTCGCTCCCAGAATGTCGGCCACATCCTTCAAGGTCGAGACATGGTCGAAGTGCTCGTGGGTGGCCACTGCATACTTCACCCGCGCCCGTTCTTTAGTCACCGCGTTCTCGATGGGAGCCGTCTCCCAGCCCGAATCGACCACCAATGCTTCCCTACTTCTTTCGTCGACCACAAGGTAGACGAAGTTGGCCATGGTCCCTACAGGGATTTGTTTGACGATCAACAGCTGAAGCCACTCGCCTCAGTCTCTGGGGTTCACCTTTATCAAGTTCAGATGAGCCAACACCCTCGATGTCGAAGCCACCCGCGAAGAGGCCTTTCGAGTCCGAAATGACCACGGCCAGGTTGATGATGCCCACTGACGCAAACGTGCTGGGCAACGTCTTCGGGGGAGCGATCATGAGATACATGGACGAAATCGCGGCCATCGTCGCGTGGCGACATGCTGGACGGAACGTCGTGACTGCGTCTATTGACAGGATGAACTTCTGGGCTCCTGTCTATGTGGGAAACGTACTCATCCTAAAGGCGGCGGTCAACTACGTAGGCACGACCTCCATGGAGATAGGGGTGAGAATCGAGGCCCAGGATCCAGCGTCGAGAAAGGGGACACACACCGGCTCGTGCTATCTGACATACGTCGCTCTTGACGAAAAAGGAAAGCCCTGCCCGATCCCTCAATTGATCGTAACCACCCCCGACGAAAAAAGGAGGTTCAAAGAGGCGCTTGCAAGAAGGAGGCTACGCGAGGCTGAAAATGCGAGTCTCAAAAAGAACTAGCCTGTTGGCGTCCGTTTGATTTCCGGCTCAACAAAACTAGAGCACGGCGCTCTTAGGCTTTTTGCGAGCCGGCTCGCCTGATGCGTGACTTTTCAGAGGGTTTCGGGGTCGAAAAGATGCGCAGTGGCAACGCAGCCGTCTATCTCCTGAAGGAGCAGTTCGAGAAGTTCTCCTCTTCGCCGCAGAAGGTGGATGCCTGCGAGTCCATAGCCACCTGCTTCTATCAGCTGGAGCAATACGACGATGCGGCCGGATGGTACGAGACCGCGGGACGTCTAATCCTCTCTGAACCCACCGTGACTCCCGCGTTGAAGGCACTCAACGCGCTTGGAGACTACGAGAAAGCGCTCGACTGCTATGGCAAGGGGAATGACGAGGAAGGGTTGACCGAGTGCTCCACCCTGATCAGGGAGCTGAAGCGGGCTTGTGCCTCAGCCTGAGCCGGTTCCCCCATCCTCTTCCGCCTTCGCATTCCGTCTGTTGACGGTCTTCATATGACACTCCTCGCAGACAGGCTCGTCCCTCGGAGCCACCTTGAACATATGGACGACCACCTCCAGCTCGGTGTCGCAGAAATAGCACTTCGGCTTCAACCTGCACCTCGCTTCGCGGCGTGGACTCTCCTTTTCACCACTTTGCCACGCCCCTTGTAATGCCACACCTCGGCATCAGCATTTGAGCTTTTGCCCCATTTGACCAGCTCTTCTAGCTCTTCTTTTGTCGCCCTTGCCCTCCCGCTCTTCACCTGAATCAGGAGCACTTTCCCATCCTTGGCTGCGAAGACGTCAACCGCGCCGTGAGAAGCAGCGCTTCTTGATGCCATCCAGCCGTTCTCCCTGAGGGAGTTCATCGCCTGATACTCGCGCGCTCTTCCAGAAACGTACCTTCTATTCGGAAAGAGGTTTCACCTCGTTCACAAGTAATTCCCCCACCTTCCGAGGCATCGCGAATCAGGTAGCCGGTGAAGTCTGGTTTGATAAACACTCTAATGGGCGGCACGTGCAATGCCGTGTCAGGTCGAAGTCATCCAACGAGTAGACTTTATCATGGCCGGCCGAGCGGCTGGGACACAATGGAAGAGGTCAAGAAGTCTCTGAAGGTCATGGGAACCCGATTCTCCAGCCAACTCGAGCGGCGCGACAGAGTCCTGAAAGAGAGCCGGGACGTCATTTCAGCATGCTCGAGGGCGATAATCGACGTCCACACCGGCAGAATGAAGGACGCGGAGAAGGAAATCTCGACGGCGAGGTTTCTGCTCTCCTCTCTGAAGAAATCATCGGGTGGTTCTGTCTCCCGTTACCTGGTCTCACCCGAGACAGAGTTCGTGGAGGCTTCGGCCGTGATAGCCCTGGCCAAGGACAAGCCTGTGCCTTCCCTGGAGGGGCTAGATGCTTCTCCAGAGGCGTACCTCCTCGGGCTATTGGACACGGTCGGAGAGCTGAAGCGGCTCGTCCTGGACTCTATCCTGCAAAGGAAACTCGCGAAGGCGAAGAAGTACTTCGGGGTCATGGAGGAGCTCTACTCCCTCTGCTCTCCTCTCGCAGTCTACGATCATGTGGTCAACGGGGCAAGAAGAAAGATTGACGTTGCAAGGATGCTGGTAGAAGACACCAGAGGGCTCCTCACTGAGGAGATGGGGCGGGAGTTGGTCAGCAATTCCATGGCCCGCCTAGAGAAGAAACTCGGCGAAAGAGCCATGCGCTAAAACTCGTTCAGGATTCTGGTCGTCTTTATCTTTGGATATGGGGAGTCGAGTCTCACCACCGCCAGCTTCATCCCCCTTTTGGCTGCCTCTCTCTTGATTTCATCTTCGAGGTGGTACTGGTCATAGCCCAGAGCTACTATGTCTGGTTTGACTTTCTCCAAAGTGACGTAGATGTCCCCCTCGACTCCGAGTATTGCGGCGTCCACCTGCCTCAGGGAAGAAAGCAGAGTCACTCTGTCTTTCTCACTGATTATGGGCTCCCGCTTCTTTCTTCTTCTGATGGTGCTGTCTCTGGCCACGGAGACAACGAGGGCGTCACCGAGAGCTTTTGCTTTCGAAATGGTGTAAACGTGCCCGTAGTGTATGAGCTCGAACCCTCCGCCTATGAAAACAACCTTGATGGACTTCCTTCCCTTTGGGGTGAGCCTGGCCGATCCTCCTTCGATGGCCACCATGCCGAGATCCTCCAGGAACTCAACCTCTCGTTTTGCTTCTCGGACTTTGAGCCCGAGCCTATTCGCGAGAGCCTTCGGATCCGGCCTCTCGCCTTTGATCCCCATGGAGAAGATCGCAGCAAGGGTGTGTTTGTTGTTCATTGCTACCAGTCTATCTTGACGACTCCTGCGAAGGACAGTGAATCCAAAAGCCCTTCGGCATATCCTATGCTTAGCATTGCCATTTCGTCTTCCCCGTTGGCTAGGAAGCTCTCTGCGTCTTTCATGTAGAGCTCAGCGTTTTCGACCACGTGCTCATACTGGGGCCCGAGTTTGGTCCTGATTGAATCGAGGGCACGCCTGGTCTTGGCTACATACCTCGGCACCAGTGTCTGGGCTGTCCGCATGACTTCGTCTGAGTTGCTCTGAATCCTCGACTCCTCGACCGAGAATATGGCTGAGATGGCCTCGACCTCCGTGAAGTGGAGCTTTCCGGTGATGATCAGGCAGTGGGGAGGACTTCCAGCCTCCACCTTGGATAACTCCGCAAGACTCCCGGCGGCCAAGGCCGCGTCCTCTCTTCCTAACCTCGAGAGCATTATCGCGAACGTCCCTTCTCCTACTACCCCGCGCTTGAAGTTGGCCTCCGCCAGCAGCAATCCCGCAATCGCGTCAGCAGGGGACACTCCCTGGCCGCTCTGGACATCGTATTCCAGCAGGAGGAGAGTATGGGCCCCCTCGAGGAGATTCTCGTGCAGGATCTGGTATGCCTGGGTGAGTTTCCCTACTGCTTCGCGAGTTACCGTGACGGTCCTCGAGAACTTGTAGGAGTGTAGCCCGGAGGCGCTGGCAGCCGCCGAAGCTATGGTCGTAGAATGGATAAGGCGTGTCTCAGTGCCCCGCTTGATCGCCCTCACGCGGAGCTCATTGTGCGTCGTTGCTATCATGGGATCACCCAGAACGGCCAGGACAACCTTCTTCCCCTCCGCCTCTGACAATATCCTATTGCCGTCCTCGACGAACTGCCTGTCCACTATGGTGAAACTCTTTCCTGTCGCAACCTGCACCTGCTTCAGAAGTTGCGGCTCGTGGGGCGTAGTATAGTACTCAAGATAAATGACATCGGCGCCTATCATCTCCTCTACCCCTTCCAACGTTATGCCCTTGGCGCCAAGGCCTAGACCTACGAAGCTGAGGCGGCCCATGTGCAACAACAATACCCCAGGGGCCTATTATTTCAACCAAAGCAATACCAAAGCGTACGTGGAAACACTTTCTTGAAACCCCTGTTCAATCTCAGCACTTTTGCCTATCAGCTGAAATCCAAGTATACGGATTTCCGAGATCCTTGCTGATATCAGGCGGGATTGCCGAAGTTCTCGGCGTGCTATTGGGTGATGGCTGTATATCGCGTTACCATTCGCATAATCGAGTCAATCTCGCAGTTGCCTTCACCGGAAGTAACTCTGAATTTGGATATTACGAAGACTTCGTGAAGCCCACACTTGAATCATGGTCCAATGTCAAGGGGTATCTGTACCGGAGGAAGGACAACACAACGAGGTTTCGCATTTTCGGGGCCAGACTCGCCATGCAACTCATTTCTATTGGAATCCCTGTTGGAAGGAAGGTCGACGCTATGATTCCCTCTTGCGTGTTTGAGAGTGGCAAAATCATCGATTTTATCAGGGGAATCTACCACGCCGAAGGTTCCATCTACAGAAGATACTCTAAGCGATACAATACGCATGTCAGGGTCTACGATAATTTGTTGTCACTTCAGATAAGAATGAAACTACGAACTCTCATGCATCAGATAAACAGCGAACTGATCAAACTGGGGATTGTCACCAACCGTCTAACCGAGAAGGACGGGGTCTACACCCTCAGAATTACCAGGCAATCAATGATTCAGGGCTTCTTCGAGATCGTTGAACCAAAGTTCAAGTCAGAGCCCCACCCAGCAAATCTTTAATCCGCCATTCATCGGCCGCATCGCTGCGGGCCTGTGGCTCAGAGCGGTCATTCCGCGGGAAGCCAGGTTAGAGAGATTCGTCCTGGAACGGCTGGCTCTTAGGTCAATCCCGGAGTCACCAGCATGTCGTGGGTTCGAATCCCACCAGGCCCGCGTTCAATTAGCTTAGAATGAACTCCGTTGGATAAGAAGGGCCTGAATCAGGCTATTTGGAATCTGGTGCCGTGCTAGTCTGTTTCATGATGGAGATTATTTGGCGTCTCCTGACTCAGGAGTCTTTCGATTACGTGATGGCTCGCATTGAGTCGGATGTTAAGGCCATCAAGAGCTTGGGCAAGATGAAAAAAGAAACCAAAGCTAGAATCGATGTGGCGGCTAATCGCTTCTCTGCGAGATGCTCAAGCGTGGATATGATACAACAGCTTTGGCGAAAGCGCTGGGGGAAATTCCGCTGGATTAGTTACTTGCCTAACGCGTAGATGATGACGAGCGGACTAAATTGGGAAGAGAATAGAATCTAGTGAGCTAGGAAATCCTTATATCGATAGGCTCAACGTTATACGGTCGAGTGAACGATGGAAACGGTGAAGGTATCACGAAAGTACCAAGTGGTGATACCTGAGAAACTGAGGGAGGAAGCACATATTCGGCCAGGAGACAAGATGGTCGCAATCGCCAAGCATGGGATACTACAGTACATACCTGTACGTCCCTTGAAGAAGACAAAGGGCATGATAGAGGGACTTGATGCGAAAGAGCTGCGAGACGAAACGGACCGAACTTGATCAGTATAGACAGCTATGGGTGGGTCGAGAGGTTCACGAACGGCCCCAAGGCTTCTGTCTACAACAGGGTCATAGACAGTACGAAGCCGGAAGAGCTCGTCACATCGGTGGTCGTGCTCTACGAGGTCTACAAGAAGATCAAGAAGCTCAGGGGGGAAGAAACGGCCTTAGAGGCCGTAGCGGCCCTCAGTCAGACGAAGGTTGTGACCGTTGATCAGACGCTCTCGTTAGAGGCGGCAGACTACAGCCTCGAGCACGGCCTCCACATGGCGGACGCCCTGGTTTACGCGACGGCTCGCCAGAATTCGGCCGAACTATACACAAGCGACGAAGACCTCAAGAAGTTGGAGAGCGTCATATTCGTCTAGCTTTCGGCAGGCCTGTTAGTTTGAACCCGGATTTGCACAATAAACTGTGTGTCCCACCTGGCCCGAGTCCAATGGGGCGAGTATGAACTCCGTTTCCCGACTCAGGGGGTGCGGTTCACAATCCAGAAGTTGTCTGCTCGAGTTTCAGTCGGTGAGAGGTTGCCTCTTAAGCTCAAACTCGCAGAAATCATTCCCACGAATCTTGCATCTCGTCTCGCCTCCCGCGAAGTCTACCCCGAACAACGAGGAAACTATACCCTTGAAGTGCCCCAGAAAGAAGTTGCAGCGCGTTTCGACGACCTCAGTTGACACGCACTCGAAGCAGTCTCGAACTCGCGCCTTCACTCCAGTACCGCGCCCATCATAGGACACCTCGACTGTTCCCCAGCCGAAGCTGCCGTACAATCCAGCAAGATCTTCTAGCTTGTGCTTTACAAGTCCGTTGCCGAGATACTCCCTTAGGTAACGCCCGTTGGTTCGGCCTAGAGAAACCCCTTGACCATAAAGCATCGCTTCTCCTCCCGACCCGAAGACCTTCGCCACCTGATTGAAGACACTGTTCATACCAGCGATTGACATCACGATCAGAGGTTCCCCCGGCCCCAGGGACGGCCCGGCACTTGTATTGTTCACCACGAGCCCGTCCTTCCCCTCAGCGACCTCGACCGACTTCACGAAGGGGGATCTCCGGATCAGCGAAGTCAGGCCCTCCACAGAGGCGTTCGCATCGACCGCGCAGGCAAACGCCCGCCAGCTGGCCAAACCCCTGCTGTGGCTGTAACTGATTGTATTCTGCAGGTCAATCTGGCCGCTCACAAGCTCTAGGACGCTGTTGAGGGAGCCAGGTACGTCTTCAATCTCTGCGGCGATATGGAACACCCTCTGTCCGCGGGCAAACAGAAGGGAATGGAAGGGGTAACGTGAGTGAACCCCGGATTCCTGCGTCGCCTCAGCTGTCATGCTTCATCTGGCGAACAACCAAGCAATATGAGATATCCTGCCCTTTTGTCAAGGTGAAAGCGACGCCTTCTTTGTTTTGGATTGTTTCATCCATGCAAGGATCAGGTTTGTTGAACGAGGACATCCCATTGCTTCATGGCAAGGAGAGCAATCGCTTAATTTCTTAAGCGCTCACCATCGGGCCCGCATCGTCTTGGCCTGGACCGAATTCTGATGAGGGACTGCCTTTTGGTGCCCCGGAATGAACCCCCCAAGACACCGAGCGAATTAATAGTACAGGAACACTCGGCCCTCCCGTCATCCCGTTGAGCGACGGTTTCGTAATACATCGGTACCACGGAAACGTGCTCACGAGCCTCTTTGCCTTACTGCTTGTCTTCATCGTGGTGGTCCTCTTCCTGTGGCTCGGCGAAGTGGCGTTCGAGCGCATCGGATTCAGCTCCTTCCAATTCGTCGTGATAATGATAGGGACGCTCGCCGGGAGTGCCATCAACGTCCCCGTGGGTGAGGTGAAGAGCGTCGAACCACTGGTCGAGATAAGGGAGGCCAGGGTCTTTGGGATGCGCTTCAGAATCCCGCAGGTCGGGTATCGACAGGTCTCGACCGTGGTGGCAGTGAACGTCGGTGGAGCCATGATTCCTGTTCTCGTCTCTGTTTACATCCTCTGGTCGCACCCTGCAGCGCTCCCCTATGCACTGTTGGGGGCTACGGTCACCGCAATCCTCGTTCACGTGATGGCAAAGAAGGTAAGGGGCGTCGGGATAGTGACCCCGGCTCTCCTCCCGCCGCTCGCCGCCGCACTGATATCATACATCTTGGATCCCGGGTCCCCGGCTGTGGTGGCCTACGTCTCAGGGTCGATAGGCGCCTTGGTAGGGGCAGACCTGACGAACCTTCGAGGCATCGCCAAACTGGGTGCCCCCATGGCGAGCATAGGAGGTGCAGGGACTTTTGACGGCGTCTTCTTGACCGGCCTGGTGGCTGTCCTGCTGGCACCCCTGATCTAGCTCCTAGCCCTTCAGCGAAAACAGCGCACTCGAACCGTGGCTCCTAGCAGACCCGCCTAACAGCCCCTACCCACTTTTCCAAAACTGAGAATTGTCTCATCCGCTTAATAGCGTTGGGAAAGGGCGTAAGCCAAGTCGGAAAATGTCCCTAAAAACCGAAAGGACCTCCAAATTCCCTTTTCCCAAGCTTGACCCCTCGATGAGAGAGGGCAACTTCGAGGAAGTCCAGCTTCCATACACCAAGGAGGAGGCGATGGCCGAAGCGAGCCGGTGCGTAACCTGCGGAAACCCCGTCTGCATCGACGTGTGCCCCCTTCAGACCGATATCCGGGGCATGTGCGAAGCGGTAGCGAGGGGGGACTTCGAGACCGCATACCACAGGGTGAGGGAGACCAACGCCCTGCTCGGGACCACCGCAAGGTGCTGCCCCCAGCTTGACAGCCTTTGCGAGGCTGCGTGCGTAGTCGGAACCCAGGGCCAGCCTGTGGCGTCGGGCATGATTCAGAGGTTCGTAGCTGACTGGGAGAGGACGGTATCCCGCCAACCCGACCCCAAGACGATGAAGGATACTGGGAAGAGGGTGGCCATCGTGGGCGGAGGGCCTGCTGGGCTTGCCGCAGCCGAACTCCTCCGGCGCTACGGTCACCGGGTGACGATATACGAAGAGCTGCCCGTACTCGGAGGGACCGCCTGGTACGGCATACCCGACTACCACCTCCCGAAGGACGTCCTCCAGTACGAGGCGACTAGAATCGTGGAAATGGGGGTCGAGGTCAAGACTGGAGTGAAGGTGGGGAATGCACCGACGCTCGACGACATTAGATCTGAATTCGATGCGGTCGTGATCGCAACCGGCGCCAAAGACGTGGCGAAGTTCGATACACCGGGCTCGGACCTCGAGGGAGTCTTTGACGGTTACAGGTTCTTGGAAGACGTCTTTGTATCAGGAGCAGAGAACTATCTCGAGAAACCCACCTATGTCCTGGGGAAGCGGGTGCTCGTCATCGGAGGCGGAGACAGCGCCCTCGACTGTGCCCGGACCGCCCTAAGGTTGACCGGTGGCGAGGTCACGATCGTCTACCGCAGGACGGAGGCTGAGATGCCCGTAGACGAGATTCTGATCGAAGAAGGGAAGGAGGAGGGGTTGAAGCTGAGGTTCCTCCTTGCTCCGAAGGAATACGTCGGCCTCGATGGTCGCGTATTCAAAACGGCGATGACCGTAATGAAGCTCGGTGATGTAGACTCGAGCGGCAGGCGGAGCCCCGTCCCCACGGGGGAGACCGTTGACATGGAGTGCGACTCCGTGATAATCGCCATCGGGAGGGGCCCCAACTCCTACCTCCAGCAGCTCTCCGGCATCAAGACGGGGTGGAAGAAGGCCATAGCAGTCGACGAAAAAAGCATGAGCTCTGTCGCCGGCGTCTTCGCAGCGGGGGACGTGGTGACCGGGGAGAGCCTAGTAGTAAAGGCAATGGCGGCCGGGAGAGACGCCGCGCAGCGTGTCCATGAATATCTGATGATGCTCGACATACAGCACAGGTCTCTGTACGACTACTACTTCACAAGAAGAACATCGGGACGATACTACCGCGAAATGCTCGACGGCAACGAGGAGCTCTATCCTCCGCCGTAGCGTCAGCGAAGCCCGCCATATTCACTCCATTTATAGCCAGAACCTTTAGGGCCCATCGCGCCCATGTACACCAGCACCGTGATCGACGATGAAGCGCACGCCATGGATGTAATGAAGGGAATGGAGGAGGCCTGGGAAAGGAGAGACGAGACGTACTTCGTTCGCGTACTTCAGAGCGAACCGAGCCTCGTCCTCCGAGTCCATGCCGTGTGCATCCTCGCGGAGGTAGGGGGAGAGAAGTCTGTCCCAGCCCTTGCTGACGTGCTGCTCCATGACCCTGACCCATTGGTCAGGCATGAGGCCGCGTTCTCATTGGGGCAGATCGGTCTTTCCGAGGGGAACATCGCTCTCGCGGAGGCCGTCACCAACGATAAGGACCCCATTGTCAGGCACGAGTCGGCCGCCGCCCTGGGATCCGTAGGCAGCGCCGACTCCGAAGAAGTCCTGACAAGCGCCCTCTCCGACACTGATGAAATGGTCAGAAACTCTGCCAAGGCTTCGCTGTTCAACATCAGGTTCCTCAAACAGTACTCGGCCGGGTCAACGGCCCGGGAAAGAGCCCCCAGGCCATAGCCTCGAACCCTTAAGATGAGGAGCCGGTGCCACCAGCACGCATGAGGCTGGCTGGAAAAAGAGCGCTCGTCACGGGCTCTTCCCAAGGGTTAGGGGCTGAGATAGCCAGACTCTTTGCCAAGGAGGGAGCGACTGTCGTCCTCAATCACAGGTCGGGGAGGAAGCACTCGGAAGAGGTTCTTAGGTCGATCAAGCGCGCAGGCGGAAATGCTTTCGTGGTGCACGCGGACGTGTCAGAGCCTCCGAGCGTCGACTCGATGTACGCCGAAGTCAAAGACCGCCTCGGCGGCCTTGACGTGCTGGTGAACGCCGCCGGCCTCGCAGACAGTGCGCTCTGGAATCTGAGCGTGGATAAGATCGAGCTCGAAATGTGGAAACGTGTCTTTGCAGTCGACACCTACGGCACGTTCCTCTGCTCCCAGGGTGCATCGAGGATCATGAAGCAGGGTTCGTCGATAGTCAACGTGGCTTCTACCCCGGCCCTGGTGGGGGACACAGAGGGGCTGGTCTATGCTTCCGCCAAGGGGGCAGTGGTTTCGATGACCAGGATGCTCGCAAAGATGCTTGCCCCGAGGACGCGCGTCAACTGCATGGCCTTTGGTTCGTTCGAAACGAGCTGGGTGGACTGGCTCGACAAGGACCAGAAGGAGTCCTACAAGGGAGCCATACCCATGGGAAGGTTCGGCAGGCCGAAGGAAGCCGCGACCCTGGCGCTTTTCTTGGCGAGCGACGAATCAAGTTTCATAACTGGCCAGGTCATCGTCGCTGACGGCGGAGAAGCCCTCCGCTAGCCCGAGTCGACGCCCTTCTCACCGGCAGCCACGTAGAGGCCGCCAGCCTTCTCTATTTTCGCCAGCGCGGCGTCGACCCCGTCTGTCTGCTCGATGACCCCTCGCTCGATGGCTCTCTCCCAAAGACTGATGTAGATCTCGAGTCCTTCCCTTACCTGTTCCGGCCTGTTCACCTTGGTCTTCCCAAGCTCTTCGATGTAGGCTCGGACATCCTTTGACTTGGGTTTCACACTAATGAGGCCTCAGCTCCCACCGAAGACAGATACGCCTTGTATCCCAGCTTCTCAATGGACTTCTGCACCATCTCCTCGTCCTTCGGAGATGTATTGATGAAGACCGATGGGCCGGTCTGCATCGAGAAGTAGGCCTTCATCCCGTCGCTTCTCAACTCTTTGACCCTCCGGATGATCCTGAGCGAGTCTTCAGTCATGATGATGAGGCCGCTCTCCCCGGTCATGGTCAGGCTGTGCAGCTCGAGGGTGTCCCTCTCAGCGAGTTTTCCTACTGCGTCGAGGTCGTTGCCGAGTATGGCTCCTTGCATGTCGTCGCACCTCTTCTGGGCAGCCTTGACTCGGGCCTTGAAGAATGGGGAGCTCAGGACTTCCTTGTGTGCGTCCTCCGTTTTCACCCTTGACGGGAGCGGAACGATTACCATCCTGAGGTCGAGGTCCCTGCCGTCTGCGAACTTCTCCGCATAGGTGCCCTCGTCGTCCTTCCCTGCATACAACCTCGAGAAACCTCCCACGAGGGACCTGGACGCCGACGCTGCGAAAAGCCGGGCGTTCCTGGACAACCTTGGCAGGTCTGGCTTCCCCCCCACCAAGACACGGTGGCAGAGGATGGTGAGTGCTGCGCCAGCTGAAGACGAGTACCCGATCCCCTTGGCTCTGCTCGTGGGCAGATTGCGGCTATCGACCCTGAATTCATCGACCCTCCTCCCTGGAGCGAGGCTGGTGACGACGAATTGGAGCCTCGAATTCGCCGAATCGTTTGGCTTGCCTTCGATGAAGACGCCGCCTGACCTGGAGTCCGTTATCGATGCTTCTGTCTTCATCGAGGTGGTATTCACGGAGATGCTGTCGTGATAGGGGAGCCGCAAGCTCCAGTCCTTCAGCCCGTGGTACTTCACCAGCGCCTGCATCGTGAAGGCGACGGCACTGTACTTGGGCGTCCTCAACTCACCTCGATTTCGAGCCTGCCCGCGATGGCGGGGTTTCTAAGCAGATGGACCATTGGCTTCGGGATGTCCTTCGAAGCTGCGTTCGCCCTAACTGCCAGCGTCCTGTCGCTGATGAATTCGCTCTTCCTGACCACGATGTCGCATGGGTGAGAGAGTTCAAGCCTCGGGTCGCCCTCAGCCTTTAGCTCAAACGAGAAGTCATCTACGAGGATGCGAAGTGTGACCATTGCCCCGAAACCCTTCAATGCGTTCTTGACTCGCGCGTCGAGCCCAGCGCATCCCTTTGAAGCGCTTACGCCTATGATGCAATCTCCTCTCTCGGTCAGATGGTCTTCCGTCGTGACTTCTATGGTGGTCGGGTGGGTGGACCTGACCATAGGATGCCCACTGAATAATACTACGTCTTTGACCACTCTTCTCGCCGACAGGATGCTCTCTGTCACCATCAGGCGTCCCTCCTCTGAAGCCCGTTACAATGCGGGCAGCGCTCGGCTCCAATGGGGACCGGGGTGGAGCAGAATGGGCAGAATCTGAACCCTTCTGGGGGTTGGACCGGCCCGAGGCTCTCTGCCACGAAGAAGCTCACGACCATCATTATGGCCCCCCCGATGATGAAGGGTAAGCTCCAGAAATAGACGAGCGGGAGCTGCAACACATAGAATCCGGCCCCCATGGCAGCTACCAATAGCCCCCCTACGAGCAGTTGCGGCCGCATGCTTCTCGGTCCAGCACAGAGCCTTTATGGGTTTGTCAGCGAGATTGCAGTAGTAACGCCGCGTTCCCGATGCCCATAGTCTTGGCTGCCGCAGGTCGAAAGGTCATCTCGCTTTCGTGCGGGTAACGCCTTTATAGTTTCGGAAGGCGCCGATTTCAGGCTCTCCCGCATTGACCACCGAGTACGAACAGCTTCTGTCGAAGATGGTCAGCGACAGGAAGGCGAAACTTGCCGAGGCGACGGGGAAGAAGGGGAAGGGGAAGGAGCGTGCGGCCCTGCAGTCTGACATAAGGTTCCTCGAGGTGGAACTGCAGCGCTACCAGCAGGGGATGGCTCTCTTCAGGACCAAGGAACTGCCCAAGGTAGGGCGCTGGGGCAAGCCCGAGGCCGAAGAAAAGAGGGAAGAAGAGACCTAGCAGGCCTTGACGCTGATCCTTTCGGAAAAGCAGGTCGAGGCGCTCATCGACATGAATGAAGTCGTGGATTGCGTCGAGGAGGCATTTCGCCGACAAGGTTTGGGGGAAGTGGCAAACACGAACCGAACCCGATCGGGAGGATACAATTCGGTGCTCAGTGTCATGCACGCCACCCTTTCCTATCTTGGCAGGGGTGGACTGAAGGCATACATGTCGTCGAAGGCGGGCACGAGGTTCGCACTCGTGCTGTTCGATTCCGCTGATTCCACTCCGCTGGCCGTCATGGGCGCAGAAGCAATCGGGAGGTTCAGGACGGGTGCGGCTTCCGGGGTGGCGACGAAGCATCTGTTCGGCGAGCGATCGGGAACACTTGCCATGTTCGGCTCAGGAAGGCAGGCGATGACCCAGGTTCTTGCGGTGAGCCGGGTGATGGCCGTTGAGGAGGTGAGGGTCTGGAGCCCCAACCCTGATCACAGGAAAGCCTTTGCTAGAAGACTCGTGGCCAAAGGAATTAGGGCCAGGGTCCACGACACCCCTCAGAAGGCCATGGAGGGTGCGCAGGTAGCTTCCTCCATCACCTCCTCCAAGGAGCCATTCATAACCGACAGAATGGTCAAGACCATCTCCCACTTCAATGTCTGCGGGGGAAACGTTCCCGAGCGCTCCGAAATCACTTCGGATGCCGTGGGCTTATTCGGAACCGTGGTGGTAGACGACCTTCCCCAAGCGAAGTTGGAATACGGCGACCTTATTCGGGCTGCAAGGGCTGGGACGTTTAGATGGGAGTCCGCGCTGGAGCTCTGCAGGGTGGTGACCGGAAAGCGGGTGCCGAAAGGCAAGACCCTCTTCAAGTCAGGGGGAGCCGCGCTCGAAGACGTGGCCGTCGCCAGCATGCTATACGACAAGGCTCTGCGGTCTGGGATACCCTACCCAAGCGTCGAACTGGTCTGACCTATCACATCGGCGGCATGCCGCCCATTCCACCCATCCCTCCGCCTCCTGGCGGCATGGGTGGGGCCTTCATCTTGCTGGCTGCAATGACGTCGTCGATCCTCAGAATCATGGACGCCGCCTCGGTGGCCGCTCGGAGAATCTGCAACTTCACTGCGAGAGGCTCCCAGACAGACTTCGCGTACATGTCTGCGACCTTCCCGTTCAGCGCGTCGACTCCGTACCACTTTCCTTCCTTGCCGTGCTTGGCCCTGAGATCCACCTGCGTGTCTATGGGGTCCATCCCCGCATTTTCGGCCAAGGTAAGAGGGATGCTCTCCATCGCATCCGCGAACTTCAGCGCTGCGAGCTGTTCCCTCCCGGAGAGCTTCTGGGCCCAGTTTCTCAGCTGGAACGAGACCTCCTCCTCAGGAGCGCCTCCGCCAGCCACTACAGCAGGGAGTTCGACGACGTCCTTGGTCACCATCAGTGCGTCGTGGAGCGCCCTCTCCGCCTCGTCCACGATCCTCTGTGTTCCTCCTCTGACGAGGATGGTCACGGCCTTCGGGTTCTTGCATCCCTCCACGAACACCCATTTGTCTTCCTCGACCTTCCTTTCCTCTACGAGCTTGGCGTAACCAAGATCCTTGGCCGTCAGGTCGTCGAGGTTCGTGACAATCCGCGCACCAGTGGCTTTCCCGAGCTTCGTCATGTCACTCTCCTTTACCCGCCTCACGCCCAGGATCCCTGACTTCGCAAGGAAGTGCTGCGCCAGGTCGTCTATCCCCTTTTGACAGATGAGGACATTGGCCCCGGCGGCCTGGACCTTTTCGACCATGCCTTTTAGTATGCTTGTCTCCTCGTCCATGAACTGCTGCATCTGTTGGGGGTCATTGATCCTTATCTCGGCGGAGAACTCCGTCTTCTCGATCTCGAGGGCCGAGTTGACAAGGGCGATCTTCGCTTCGTCGATGCGCCTGGGCATGCCTGAGTGGACTACCTCCTTGTCCAAGACGATCCCCTGGATCATCCGTGTGTCGGTCAGAGCGCCACCCGGCTTCTTTTCGACCTTTACGTTGTCTATGTCCACCCTGAACCCTCCTTCGCGCTTCTCTGCCACCTGATGGACGGCGTCTACGACGATCCCAGCCAGGTGGGGGGAGTCCTCGTTCACCAGCTTCGTGAGCATGCTCGTGTTGGCCACCTTCAGTATATCGGCCCTGTTCTCTGGGTCTATCTTCTCTGCTATGTCCTCCAGTATCTTTTGCGCCTTTTCGACCGCTCTCGAGTAGCCGTCTACCACCACTATGGGGTGCACATCCTTGTTGATCAGATCCTCGGCCTTCTCGAGGAGTGCCCCCGCGATCACGACGGCCGAGGTGGTGCCATCGCCAACCTCATTGTCCGTGGCCTTGCTGATCTCCACCATCATCTTTGCGGCGGGGTGCTGCACGTCTAGCTCTTTGAGCATGGTCGCCCCATCGTTGGTGATGGTCACGTCTCCCATCGAGTCGACGAGCATCTTGTCCATCCCCCGTGGACCCAGAGACGTCCTGACCACCTCGGCGATTAGCTTCGCGGCGGTAACGTTGTTCCTCTGAGCCTCTCTACCTCTGGACTCTCCGGAACCTTCCTTCAGAATTATAACTGGTTGCCCTGTTGCTGACATTTGAACCGACGGTATACAACCGATTGGGGTTTATTAGTCTTATGCGGAGTGTAGGGCTTTGTTTCAGAAATTCTTAAGTGGCCAACTCTTCAGGAAGAAAAGCCGGATTTCTTGTCCTCTGCACCTTCACTATCCAGAAAGCTTGCCGCAGAACTGCTAGGCACCTTCATCTTTGTCGTTGTAGGAGCGGGCTCGGCCCTGGGCGCGGCGAGCCTGTCCAGTCCTAACGCGGGAACGCTCCTTCTGATTGCCGCGCTCGCCAATGGGCTGGGGCTCGCGATGGCCGTCTCTTTGACCATGAAGACCTCAGGAGGGGTGCTGAACCCTGCAGTGGCCGTCGGCCTTTGGGTGGGGGGGAAGCTCAAGGCAAGAGACGCAGTCCTGTATATCGTCGCCGAACTTGTGGGCGCCATAGGCGCCGGCGCCGCACTCGTCCTGTCTTTCCCGTCAGCATTGGGCACCAGCGTGAACTGGGGGGCGCCCACGCTTAGCGGCACCCTGAACACCTCTCAGGGGATAGCCATTGAAGCCCTGCTCACCTTCGTGCTCGTCATGGCGATATACGGCACGGCAGTGGACGCCAGGGCTCCTCAGATCGGGGGCCTGGGGATTGGGCTTGCAGTGCTCGCCGACGTCCTGGTTGGGGGGAACCTCACCGGGGCCGCCATGAATCCCGCAAGAGCGTTCGGGCCCATGCTAGCGGGGGGCTTCTACCCTGGATATTGGTACATCTACCTTATTGGCCCGTTGATTGGAGCCATCATCGCCAGCCTCGTGTACAGTCGCCTTATCGAAGGTCCTGACTAGAGGATGACGGGAATAAATAACTCCAATTGAGGACGCACGAGACCATGAAGGCAAGCGGGAACAGGCTCAGCAGAGAGCAGGCAAGGGAGCTGCTGTTGAAGCTTGATGCTTCACTGGGTGGCGCAAGGGGAAAAGCGTCGAGGGAGTCGATGGTGAGGTTCCTGAATACTTCTGTCCCGAGCTACTCATGGGTGGGGATCTACGCGGTGGAAGGGAAGGACCTGGTCCTTGACGCATGGGCGGGCCCGGCTGCCACAGAGCATGTGCGAATCCCAATTGGCAAGGGCGTCTGTGGCTTCGCCGCGAAGGCTGGAAGGACCGAGATCGTGTCTGACGTCAGCAAGGATCCCAGGTATCTCCAGTGCTTCCTATCTACGAAATCCGAGATCGTCGTCCCCATATCAGTCCAGGGCTCGGTAGTGGGAGAGATTGACATAGATGGGGATCAGCTTGACGCCTTCTCATCATTGGACAGGGAGTTCCTAGAGGCCGTGGCCAAGAAGGCAGCGAACCTCTGGTCGTAGCCTGGGCTCATAACATACGTTATAATGCTTAAATAGAAACCTGAGCCGCGGCGCCTCAACCTATGAAACTGGAGATAAAGGACCTCCACGCTTCGGTGGAGGGGAAGGAGATCCTGAAGGGGGTCAACCTCACCATCGCACAGGGGGAGACGCACGCATTGATGGGCCCCAACGGGTCTGGCAAGAGCACCCTCGCGTATACCCTAATGGGGCACCCGAAGTACCAGGTGACTTCAGGTCAAGCGCTTATCGGCGGCGAAAGCATCCTCGGACTGACCCCCGACAAGCGGGTGAAGAAGGGTCTCTTCTTGGCGTTCCAGTACCCTGTCAGCGTGCAGGGGGTCAGCATGTTCTCTTTCCTCCGTGCTGCGTACAACAACTCTCGGCCGGCGGGTTCGGAACCCCCTACCATCTTCGAGTTCAGGGAGACGGTCGCCGAGAAGCTCAAGATGCTGAGCATGGACGATTCGTTCCTAAACCGCTACCTGAACGAAGGCTTCTCTGGGGGGGAGAAGAAGAGAGCCGAGATACTCCAAATGGCCCTGATGCAGCCGAAGTTCGCGGTCCTCGACGAGACTGACTCTGGGCTGGACATCGACGCCCTAAGGATAGTGGCGGAAGGGATAAACAAGGTCTCAGGGCCAGAGACGGGGTCCCTCCTAATAACGCACTACCAGAGGATACTGAAGTACGTAAAGCCCCAGTTCGTCCACGTAATGTTCCAGGGGCGCATAATCGAGTCGGGTGGAGAGGAGCTGTCAAGGCTCCTGGAGGAGAAGGGATACACCTGGATCAGGGGCTACAAGGAAGAAGAGCAGGTAGCCCCGTCGACCCCATAACCCTTTTAACAAGGAAAATAACCTATGTTATATTCGAGGGTGAAAGGAGTTTGAGTGCAAAAACTGACGTCATAACTGACGATTACAAAGAAAAGTACGGCTTCAGCGACCCCGTCGAATCGTACGCCGTTCAGGGCATCAAAGGGCTGAGCGAGCGCGTCGTCCAGGAGATTGTCAGGGTGCACGACGAACCCGCCTGGATGGAACAGGTCAGGATGAAGGCTCTGAAGCACTTCCTCGACATCAAACCCCCTGCGTGGGCGCCTGACCTTGCCGACATCGACTTTCAGAGCTTCTTCTACTATGCTAGGCCGACGGCCAAAGCGGCCGATACATGGGACCAACTCCCTGAGTACATCAAACGAACCTATGACAAACTAGGAATAACAGAGGCGGAGAAGAAGTTCCTCGCCGGGGTTGGAGCCGTCTACGAGTCGGAGGCGGTGTACCACAGCATCAAGGGAGAACTCGAGAAGCAAGGAGTCGTGTTTACAGATACGGTTACCGCCCTTAAGGAGTATCCTGACATCATGAGGAAGTACTTCGGTACGGTTGTCCCGTATCAGGACAACTACATCGCGGCTCTTCAGACCGCGGTCTGGAGTGCCGGCTCTTTCGTCTACGTTCCAGAAGGAGTCAAGGTCCCGATGATACTGCAGGCATACTTCAGAATAAACGAAAGGAAGATGGGGCAGTTTGAGCGCACTCTCATAGTGGCAGAGCCATACAGCGAAGTGTCCTACAATGAGGGTTGCAGTGCTCCCGTCTACTCTTCCCAGTCTCTTCATTCAGCCATCGTCGAGATCATCGCCAAGAAGGGTTCGCTGGTGAAGTACACGACCCTCCAGAACTGGTCGAGAGACGTACTCAACCTCGTGACCAAGAGGGCCCACGCCTACGAGGAGGCGACGGTCTCCTGGGTCGACTTCAACGGAGGTTCGAGGCTGACGAGAAAGTACCCTTCAATATACCTTCTGGGACCACGCGCGAAGGCCGACATCATATCTGTCGCCTACGCCGGCCCCGGCCAGGTGCAGGACACCGGGGGCAAGGCAATCCACCTCGCAAAGGACACGACCTCGAAGATAATCTCCAGATCAGTCTCCAAGGGGGGCGGGCACACCGCCTATCGGGGTCTGCTCCACATCGCGAAGGGCGCGAAGAACGTGAAAAGCACAGTGCGCTGCGACGCGCTTCTGGTGGATCAGCAAAGCACAACGGCGACCTATCCATACATGGAGATCCAGGAGGACGACGCCACTGTGACCCACGAGGCCAGCGTCGGCAAGGTCGGGGAGGAACAGCTCTTCTACCTTATGTCAAGGGGAATCTCCGAAGGGGACGCGCTGAGCATGGTGGTCAACGGGTTCATGGAACCCTTTGCGAAGGAGTTGCCAATGACCTACGCAGTCGAGTTCAACCGCCTGATGTCCCTCGAGATGACAAACGCCGTAGGCTAGGGCTGCGGCCAAGGCGTGAGTGGAGCTTGTCCCAGACAGCGGTATCCTCCTTTGATGAGGATCTCGTCAGGTCTCTCTCCGCTTCGCTGAACGAACCCGATTGGCTCACCAACTCGAGGCTCGAGGCGTACAAGGAATTTGTCGTCCTTCCGCCCGAGAAGAACCCCCTGTACACGAAGTATGCGAGCACTTTCAACTTCCCCCTCGACCAGTTCAAGCTGATTCCGGGCCAGGCGAAGATAGACTTCCGCAGTTTCTTTAGTGACTTCCTGACAGGGAAGGAAAGCAACATAATCTTG
>Ga0187772_10000038_pt1 | contig 45870 bp, 42 predicted proteins | sample 0116_SJ02_MP15_2_FD_133137 | JGI IMG/M metagenome (GOLD analysis project Ga0187772, IMG submission 133137) | Tropical peat soil microbial communities from peatlands in Department of Meta, Colombia - 0116_SJ02_MP15_20_MG | ecosystem: Environmental > Terrestrial > Soil > Wetlands > Peat | place... | reverse complement strand
CTCGTGCCGTCGGTCCCCGGATGGGAGAGATGCGCACCCACGTACGCCCGCGCGCCTTGCTGGTGCGCCCAGGCTGTCACTGACGCACGCGCGGCAGCATTGACGTGGTCGAGCGCCGACCAAGTAACGTACGTCTCGAAGGTCTCCACGAACCAGTTCCGCTCCACAAGGTCGTCGCGAAGATAGGGCGGTCGGAACCGCGACCGTTCCCAAGAGTGCCCGACCGTTGCGGGGAGGTACGCGCCCCTCGCTTCTCGCCGCCCGGCGCGGAACATTCGGCGACCTGCTTTCGTGTCGTCGGCGGACCCTTCGTACGACGCGATCATCAAGCAAGCCCGCCGAGGGCCTTCGCTTCGGAACCGGAGGAAACGGGCGGCTGCCCGACGCAATAGCTCGTAGCGGCCACCCGTCTCCCATCCGCTTTCAGCGAAGGTGAGGTCGGTCTCGGAACCATCCGAAAGTCTCAGCACCGCAGGAAGGGGAGACGAGGAAACGATTCGGCGGATGGCTTGCACCCCGGCCGCCCAGGACGGAAAAATGGCTGCGAGCCAAATCGTAGAAGGCGGCAGCGGCTCGACCCGCAATGTCGCGTCGACGAGGACGCCGAGGGTCCCCTCGCTGCCCGGAACAACCGCCCCGGGGTCAGGGAACTCCCGAGGCTGATTGGCCCGGGACCAACGGACGGTTCCACGAGGGGTCACGATCGTGAAGCCTTCCAGGCGATCGGCAGGAGTCTGGTAGCGGGTGGACGCCTGACCGAACGACCGAGCAGCAATCCACCCCCCGACGGCGGATCGCTCGAAGGACTGAGGAAAATGACCTAATGTGAGCTGGGACTTCCAAAGCTGAGCCTCGAGTTCCGGGCCGAGGACGCCGGCCCCAAACGTCGCCTTTCGCCGTTCAGGTTGGATAGGCCCGACATTCGAAAGTCGGCGGTCCGAGACCACCAACACCGCCCGGTGACCGTTCCGCAAGGGGTCGACCCCTCCAACTACCGACGTTCCGCCGCTTCGAGGGACGAGCGCGACCCCTTCACGGTCCGCCCAACGTACGACGGCTTCGACTTCCTCGGTGGCGCCCGGCTCTACAACACCATCGGCCACGTCGGGGACTTGCTGGTTCCTGAGGCGTATCATGTCGAGATAGGATGCTCCCGCGGACTCCAGTAGACGAGATCGGTCGTCGTGCCGTACCTCCCCCCGGGGGACCATCCACGCAAGGGCCCGCAGGTCGGCCTCCGAAAGTCGTGAGGCGGGCAGCCGGAGAGGCAGGCAGGCGATCGGTCGGGGAGCCGGAGGCGACCCCCACCACCGAGCCAGGTACGCGATGATCCTGTCCCGCCCGTCTCCGGGATATCGATAGTGGGGATCTCCCCATCGCCAAGGAATCGGACCTGCCCCCGGCGAAGCGGCCACCTAGGTTCGACCGGTTTCGGACGCTTAAGTCTGCCTTTCGGTGACCACGATGGGCATCCTGCGAATGGAACGACCTAAGTTTCGCTGGGGGAAGAGACACAGCGATCGCCCCGAGGGTCACACCCCTCCCGGACCGCCTTCTCCCGCGCTAGGGAAGAGACTGGTCGGCCAGGTTCCGGGTCGAGGTGGGATGGGACGTGGGCCTCGGAAGTCAGGCGCCGAGCACTCCTCAAACGATGAAGAAGGTCGATGTGGCAAGCCCAGCGAGTCTGGGCGAGCCTCGTTGGGATGAGGAGCGGGTCCTCTCGCGCCACTTCGGAGTTCGCATCTCGAGACGCTCGGCCGGCCCGGGTCATAGAACTGTATGAACCCCCTTCGGTTCCGCGCTGGCGACCCTAGTCGAGTCCGATTCCACTCCACTAGCGGTTTTATCGTCAGTTCTGGTGCATGACTTGGCCGGCAGCGGTCACTTTCGTCCACCGACGGGAGGGACCAACAATGAAATCCATCATCCAGGAAGCGATTGCAAAGCACCAAGAGGACCAAACACTCGTCGCACCGAAGGCGCCGTCACCTCCCGTGAATGCCGACGACGCCGAGCTGGCGAAGTTAGCCGAGACGCTGAGCGTCAACATCCGCATCGTGGGGTGCGGCGGCGGCGGCTCGAATACGATCAATCGTTGTGTCGAAGAGGGCATCCAAGGCGCCGCGATGTGCGCCATCAACACCGATGCCAAGCACCTGCTGATCGTCCACGCGCCGCGTAAGATACTGATCGGTCGGCGCGCGACGAAAGGACTTGGCGCAGGGGGCCGTCCGGAGGTAGGCGAGGAGGCGGCCCGGGAGAACGAGGCCGAACTACAGCAGTTCCTAACGGGCGCGCACATGGTATTCGTTACCGCCGGCTTGGGGGGAGGGACCGGGACGGGGTCGGCCCACCTCGTCGCCCGACTCGCGAAGGAGGCGGGCGCGCTCACCATGGGCGTCGTCACTCTACCGTTCGAGGCCGAAGGCGCGCTGCGCATGGAAATCGCACGGGACGGTCTCGAGCGCCTCCGCCGGATCTGCGACACCACGGTGGTGATTCAGAACGAGAAGCTGCTCGAACTGGTTCCCCGGATGCCGCTCGACTCCGCCTTCAAGCTCGCCGACGCGGTCCTGATGACCGCCATCAAGGGCATCACCGAGATCGTGACGAAGCCCGGCCTCGTGAACTTGGACTACTCCGATATCCTGACGGTCATGAAGGACGGCGGCGTCGCGCTCATCGGACTGGGTGAGAGCGAGAGCGCGACGGACCGCGTGAGCGAGGCGGTCACCGAGGCGCTCACCTCCCCGCTGCTCGGCTCCGTCGAGCTCAAGGACGCGACCGGCGCCCTCGTCCGCGTCATCGGCGGGCCGACCATGACGGTCAGCGAGGCCGAAAAGGCCGCGGCGCTCGTGGGCGGCAAGATTTCGAAGCGCGCCCGGATCATCTGGGGATGTTCGATTGAGAACTCTCCGGAGATGCAGAACACTATCCGGGTTCTACTGATGATCACGGGCGTCCAGGCGGAGAGCCTCCTCGGCCAAAAAGGGGGCTACGCGACCGCCGAATCCGCAGAGACCATCGAGCTCGTCCGGTAGGTTCCTCCGAGTCCGACGCTCGCGGGACTCGCACCGCCCTCCGCCACGGCGTACCGCCGTTCGAGGTAGTATCGGCGTCGTACTTCTATTGAGGGAGCGTCGGCTCGAGGAACCCGGTCGGGGCGGCCGGCATGGACGAGAAGTTCTCCTTGACCCATGCGACGAGCGGTGTCCAAGACCCCGGGGGAAAGTAGGCGTGCCGGCCGCCGGGAATCACCGCGAAGGTCTTCGCGCTTGACGCGAGGCCATCGCAGAACGCCCGGGCGGATTCCACCGGAAACAGCTCGTCGTGCTCCCCGACGCCCACCCAAACGGGGAGGTGGGGTCGCCCAACGAGCTCGAGGTTGGGGGACTCGACCCGGTTTTGGCCCATCATCTTCACGACCGACCACGGGCTCATGCCGTAAATCGTCGAATAGAACCGCGCCGAGTACCGGAAGTTGAACAGTGGATCGTCGAGCCCCAGCATGCCTCCCCTCCGGTACTCAATCAGTCGGCTGCGACGGAATAGTGCGACCCCCAGCAGTGTCTTCAACGCCCGCCCGGCGCTGGGCTTGGAGTACGCTCCCGGGCGCACCTGAATGCCTCCGCTCACCAGGATGAGACCATCCACGGTCGAGGCAGTGTGGGAGGCCGCGACGAGCGCTGAAAAGATCCCGAGACTGTGTCCGAGCACGACCAGTGTCGGAAACCGTTGCTTAAGGAAGGCGGTCGTGTCGGCGAGGTCCTGCCTCCAGCGTTCTCCGCTGGGATAGTCGCCTCGGAGTCCATCGGACCGGCCGTGTCCGCGAAGGTCGAGTCCGAAGACGTCAAAACCCGCGGACGAAACCTCCTCGGCGATCAGCTTCCCGTACGGTTCGCTGTACGCCGTGATCCCATGGCAGACTAGAATCGCCACGCGGTTCCCCTCAGAGCCAGCCCAGTGCCGGAGGAAGAGGACCTTCCCGTCCGAGGCGCGCACGAGCTCGTGCGGCAGCTTGAACTCTTGTCGAAGTCGCTCGACGTCGAGAGCCGCCATTCGAGGTCCCATCGAATCCGGAGGGATAACCCCGGTCAAGTCCCCCCCGGATGACGGGGATCCCGAGACCGACATCGGCCGAGGGACGACCACTTGCCAGAGAGGTGAGTGAAGCTCGAACCTTAAGTCGAGGTCCAGGGATACTGGGACTGCGGGCGATGAGCGCTCTGACGCGCCGACAGTCCACCGTGAGTTCGCTTCCGACCCATTCCGGGCCCGCTTCCCCCAACCTCGTCCGGGGGCTGTTGCTCGTGTTCGGCCTGCTGATGCTTTGGAGTTTCGTCTGGCTCGGCGCCACGTTACAACCCGGCGTGGTCCAGTGCGCGATTTGCAGCGGTAATCAATGCACCGGCTCCACGACAAACTGTCCGGGGACCGAGGCCACGGTGATCGGTGTTCTTCTCGTGCTCGCGATGGCCGCGACAATTGTGGCGGTGGGACTCTCCCGCTCGCTGGTCGATTTCTTCACCCCGGGGAAGTACGCCTCCCTTCGCGCCCAAGGGACAACCGCGCCACGACTCTCCCTCGAGTTCCTTGCGCCGTTCCTCGCTTTCTACGGATGGGCCATCGCTGCCTGGGGACTGATGTTGCCGCTGAACATCTTCGGATTCTGCCACGAGGCGTGCGTCTACCCGTATGTTCTCCAGGGCATCCCGCTGACCCTGGTGTGGATCGGCGCGCCCCTTCTCGTCGCGGGCGCCGTCCTGCTCGGGTGGCTCGCTCGTCTCCGAGCGTCAGAACGCCGGCGCGGCCTCGGTGACGCATAATCTCTAGGCGGAGAACGTCCAAAACAAAAGGAGGACAGGACCCCAGCGTGAAGGCGAGCCGCACGCTCCGCAACCTCTTGGGAACGCTGGCGGTCGGGGACTTCTGCTCACGAACGGGCTTCTCTTTCGAGCTGGCCGCGTCCCCGCGTTCCGGCCGGACGCGCGGGCACGCCTGGCGGGAGGCTCCCCAAGAACTCCTTCGACCACTTCGCGACGAGCTCGTCGCGAATCGGCTTGTAGACCTGCGTGTAGAACAGGCTGCCCGAGCGTAGGACCTCTTCGCCGAACGCCCCCACGGTCTCCACGGCCTCGTTCCAGGCACGGCGGAAGTTTTCATTTCTCCCGAAGCGAACGGCGACCTGCTTGCGGAACTTTTCCTCCGTCTGGGTCTCTCCGCCAATCGTGAACAGTAACTCCTTGGAGTTTGGGTCTCGGTACGCTTCGTCGTTACCCAGCGAGTAGAGGTTCTCGGCGGCTGGACCCGGCGCAGACTCCCTGCCCTCAGCTGCCGGGCGGCTGCTCCCGAACCCCCGCTTCGCGGCGGCGTAAAAAATGGCGCGGTTGAGTCCCCACGAGTACGCCGATGGCTCGGGGAGCCCGAGTTTCCGGGCTCGGGCCGCTTGGAGGGTGGCCATGACGGTGAATCGCGTGATTCGGAGGGGCCGACTGGCGGGCATCGCCTCCGCGAGTAAGCGGTGCACGGCATAAACCGTGGTCTGAGACAGTGAAACACCCTCTCGCGAAGGAGCTCGTGGTCGCGATCGATTCGAATGCCCGTCGACAAGATACTCCCGGCCGAATCGAAACGGCGACCAGTCCCAAGCCTGCCGGCTAAGCGGTGGGGGGTCTCACACGAAAACGAGCGTCGATCGATCAGGGGGGATAGAACGCTCGCCCTCGCTGAGGCGCGACGACCGGTGGACTCATGGCCGAACCGCCTTCTCCCTTGAGGAGGCTCTCCGTTGTCCATGGCCGACGGTCCGTTCCAGTGGCTGCCGGGAAACCCGAAGTGGGAACAGATTTACTTCGGAAGCTCGCTCGTGGTCACGTCCATCGCGGTGTTCTTCGGGGCCCTGTCAGCTCTCTCGCTCCTCGCTCAGGCCGGACTGGTCTCGCTCCCCGCCGGGTTCGACGCTTGGTTCGGGACGGGAAACCTCAGCGCGAACTATCTGGTCCTGGCGGCCGTACCCGCCGTCCTCGACGGAGTCGTGGTGCGCCGCCTGCCGGAGCATCACGCGGGTGCGGCGCGGGTTGGTGTCTCAGCCGTGGGGGTGGCGGTCCGGCTTCCGTATCGGATCCGGATCGTTCCCTGGTCCGACGTTCGTTGGGAGACCGAAACCCGCATGGCGCTGAGATTCGGACGAACCACGGTCCGCATCGATTTGACCCGAACTCAATCGGCCGGCGTTCATCGTGTCCTCCATCCGCCTCTGTCCTCAGGAAGGTAGGCCCCCCGACGTCCACCGGGGTCCGAGCCGAGACGGGCGGGCGTGCCAACCTTGGCACTCTCACGGAGATCCTGAGCTACGAGGCCCGTTCGTTGAGGCACCGGTCCCGCACGAGCTGGGTCGGTTCGGCCTGCCCGCGGAAGGAAGATGTACCAGTGCGGTGGCTTGCGTGCGCGATGGTCGACCGAGCGACCAAGGTCGCTATCGTCGGAGCGGGCAACATGGGCCTCGCCATGGCGAGGGGCCTGGTCGCGACGATGAAGGGCGCCACGAGCCGCGTGGTACTGAGCGGCAAGGACCTCGTGCGGGTTCGATCGTCCGCGCGGCAGGTGGGGGTTCGAGCGGCGGTTTCGAACCGCGACGCGGTCCGTTCCGCCGAGACGATTGTCCTATCGGTGAAGCCCCAAATTCTGCCCGGCGTGCTCGAGGAGATCCGGAGCGCGGTGCCCCAAGGTTCGACCGTTCTCTCGATCGCCGCCGGCGTTCCCACGGCGGCCCTAGAGTCGAGTCTCCCCGCCGGGACCGGAGTCGTGCGGGCGATGCCGAACGTCGCCGCCTCGGTCCGGGCGTCGGCCACCGCCTACTGTCTCGGCCGATCCGCGGGTCCTCGCGACCGACGACGGGCGCTCGAGATCCTGAACGCAATCGGCACCGCCGTGGAGGTCGACGAGTCGCTCATGGACGCCGTAACGGGGCTCAGCGGCACCGGCCCGCTCTATCTCTTCCTAATCCTCGAGAGCCTCTCGGACGCCGGTGTAAAGGTCGGGCTCTCCCGGTCGGTCGCCTCACAGTTGGCCATCCAGACACTGGTCGGCTCGGCCCAGCTCGTCCGATCCACGGGGGAGCATCCGGCGAAGCTGCGGGACCTCGTCACGAGCCCGGGCGGCACTGCGATCACGGCCCTTCACTCGCTGGAGCGTAGCGGGCTCAAGGCGATGCTCATGGACGCGGTGGAGGCGGCGACGCGAAGGTCCGAGGAATTGGGCCGCGCCCGCCGTGTTCCCGCATCCTCGTTAGCGCCGCCGGTTCCCTCCGCGAGCGACGGGCCGAACCGGTAACGGAATGGGCGTGTGGGGCGTCCGCGCCCACCGGCCAAGCGACCCACCCATCTTCGGTAGCTCGGAGCGTGTGTCGGGCGTCGGAGGCGGGGCGGAGAAGGCCGGGTCGGGGCCATCCGGGGGAACGCGGTCCAACGTCGACGGGCGGCTGCATGGTCCTGCGGGGGGGAACCGGGTCCCTTTCGCGAACCGCTGCGTAGATTTTGTAATACCAGATCCCTAGGAGCGGGAAGGAGCCGGATCCGGCCCTAACCCACGCGTGAAAGCACTCTCAGCGCCCGCAGCGTGATCATCTTGCTCGGCTTGTTCGCGCTTTCGAAGGACAGCGGGACCGGGCGTTTCTCGGGATGCCGGGCGAACCACTGGGCGCCTTCTGCGTCCGGGTCCGTCTGCACGGCATCGAGATTCCACCGTCCGTCCGGACGTCGCTTTTTCCTCAGGAGGTCGAGAGCGAAGCCGAGACGGGGGTCCTTGCCGTACCCGAGGGCGGTGAGGCATTCCAGGCCGACGAGAAGGTCGTAGTAGTAGTGGGTCGGCCAGTGAAACCGGTACCACGGCTCGTACCGATCCCCCTGGATGTGCAGCTCGCGCTCCAGAAAGTACTCGGCCCCGCGCTCGACACACTCTTCCATGGACCGGGTCCACTTCGCGCGGGGATAGGCCGCGAAGGCACCCAATCCCTCCCACGCGTCGAGGGTCCGGCTCGGGGCGGGGCTGTCCTTGTTCCACCGACACGTCCAGCCACCCTTCGGATGCGCCGTCCGGACCAACAACTCCATCGTGCGCCGGACCCGGGGGTCGTCGCCGTAGCCGAATTGAATCAAAGCCCGGGCCATGTTGCCGGCGTAACAGTGGTGTCCCTTCCCTTGCCCAAGACCCCCGACGCCTCCTCCCTGGAGCGGTGAGTTGGCCATCCAGTACTCGCACGAATCCCCGATCTCGGGCACGTCGTGGCGGATGCCGAGGTCGGCGAGCGCCAGCAGGTTCCAATTCGTACCGTTGAACCGAGGCTCCAAGCGATTCCGGTCGCGCCCCCACCACCCGGCCGGATTCCGGCGGGAGAGAATTTCCCGGACCCATGGGTCCCGTGGAATTTCGGCCCGAGCAGAACGAACCTCCGGGTCGGAGGTGCGGCGCCCCAAAAGTTGGGTCAAGGTGAGAAACCGGATCGACGGCTGGCTCGGCTCGAGCAGCCACGACAGAACCGGGTCGCGCGGCACAGCGGACGGGGAAATCCGGTCGGTACTTATTGTCGGTGAGCCGAAGAACAGAGTATGGCGATTGAGTCCTTGGCCCGATCGAACGGTTCCTTCCCCTTCGAGCTCTGACGGCTTGGGCCGTGACGCATCGGGCGCGGAGGGATTTGAACCCTCGACCGCCGGGTTAGGAACCCGGTGCCCTATCCAGACTAGGCGACGCGCCCTCGCTCCCGGTCTCTCGGCGAGAGAATATCATCCCTTCGTCGGAACGGTCCGAGGCTCGGGTGGAAGCAGTCGGTCGTACCGGTGGTCGACCTGAGCAACGAATCCGCTCGCCGCCTCCTGCAGTATCTCGATGCCCTCGAGGTAGGTTCGGAGGGTCGGGAGCACCGGACGCCGGGGGCCCGAGGGCTCGGTCGGCATCGGGTTCGACCCGCCGAGAGCGCTCAGCAACCAGCGATCCGACCCCACCACCAACAGGAACGGGAACACGCGGCACTCGCGGGTCAGGGTCGCGAACAACCCCTCGGGTTTCGCTCCCGCCTTCGGAGTGCCGGTGATGAACACGACTTGGTCGGCCATCTTTCCGCGGTGCTCCGGCACGCGAGCCGGGTCGAGCAGCGTCCGGTGCGTGACCCAACCCTTTGCGAGCATCTTGCGCTGGGAGAAGGGCAACCCGAACGGGCCGACCAGGTGGCCTCCCCGACCCTGATCGGTGGCGACAAACGGCCGCTGCAGGAGCTCTCCCACGGCCCACCGCTGGTGGGAGCTCAACTCCGCTCGGGTCTCCCCGTTCTCGGGCCCCCCGACGGACCCCCCGAGCCCGTGAGGGTAGGCGAGCGTCCCTTCGAGCCCCGCGAGATGGCACCACAACCCTTCGAAGTCGAAGTAGACGGGGATGGTCGGCCCGTCCGCCCGCACGGTCACGTTCCACGGCGCGCTCGTGAGTCGACTCGTTTCGATGCGGGAGAGAAGGCGCTTCGCGCTGCCAGCATCGGATTGGAAGATCACGGCCAGGCTCGCCTGGGACCCGGTCCAGAGGACCACGTTCCCTGGATCCCCGGCGATGGCGCGTCCGAACTCCTCGAGGCGGTCCGCGAACGGCCGGGCCACGAGGAACGTTATCCAGGGTCGCCCCAGCGGAACGGGATGAGGGATGTATCGGTCGCGAAGCCACCCTTCCTCGTACGCCCGCCGACGCACGGCGTGATAAGTAGACCGAGGCACCGGTACCTGGCGGAGACGCTCCCGCTCGCGGTCGGGTCGTGCGGCCAACAGAACAGCGATGACGCGGGCCTCAGCGTCGGTCAGCGCTCTCAGAACCCGGCCTCCCGGCCCATGCGACGCTGTAGCACGGTGTCCAAAACCGAGGTGCGCGTTCGAAGCTTCCGTTTAAGGGGTCGACGTTTCATCTTCTCCCTCAGAAGCGATAGCGGAGAAGCGAGTATGTTGCCCTCATGGAAGCGATCGGTAGCGACGACGGGCACCCTAGTGATGGTTGGCCTATTGGTATTTGCTCTCGCTCCTGCATCGGCGGCCGCGACCGCGCTTCCAGCGACCTCCCCCGCCAGCTCCTCCTGGTCGTACGGAGTGCTCGAGACGGTCAAGGTTGGCCCCACCACGGCGGCGAACGGCTGGGTCTACGAGGGGAATGCGACCCTTGGCTACACGGTCACAGTCTGGGAAAACAGCACGTCGACGACGACCTTCGAACTCACCGTCTACCGCACCATGGGCCTCGCCTTCAACCTCCGGTTCTGCGACGTCGCGTGTGTCGCCCCGACCCAGTGGGCGAATGAGACTTATCGAGCGTACGAGATGACCGCGACGTTCGCCAACTTTACCGAGCAGGGCACGGTGCTGCTGGGCGGCAGTGACGTCCCGGCGATCGCGCTCGAAAACTCGACTTCGTTCTTGCACGCGAACGTCACCGAATCCACGGACGTCTTCCTCCCATCGATCGGTGAGCGAGGTCCCCACCTCGGCTACCTCGGAGCGAACCTCCTCGCGAAGGCGGCCGTGACGTTCACGCCCGCTCTCGGACTCATCCCGGACCAGTTGGTCCCGGGCAGCACGTGGAACTCCTCGAGTGAATTCGGCGCGACCGGCAGCGCCAGCTGGAGCTACTACTACGCTCTCCATCGGCCGGTCGGCCCATTCATCATTGGGCCGGTCTCGGGTAGCCTCTCGCTGTCGGCGAATGGAAACGTCTCCGTCCAAGGCGCGTACCCCACCGGGAGCGGTTTCCGGTACGCCGGCTCGACGTATCCCGCGGTCGTGCTCACGGTCACCGGTCCGTTCGACGTCCGTGAGGGAATCGTCTTCATCCCCACGGCCGCCGACATCTTCGGTTCGGCCGCCCAGCCGTGGGACAACAACGCGACCGGTAGCGCGACCGTCCAGATGTCGACCCTCGACCTCAAGCTATCGAACGGCGCCGAACCCCAGATCATCGCCTCGAGCTGGAAATTCTCCAGCGCGGCCGCGAACGCCGCCACGACGTCGGCCCTCGCAACCGGCACGTCGGGAGTTTCGGCCGCCGCGACCACGGCGAACCCGGTCGCTGCCGGGACGGTCCAAGGCGAGCCCGAATCCTCCGGCTCGAGTCACGGCACCCAAGAATGCCTCACCTCGGGGAGCAGCTGTCCGGGCCTCTCCGGACCCGCGCCCCGCACCCTCCTCGGCCTCATCGTGGTCGGTGGGGCGGTGGCGACCGTCGCGGTCCTGATCGCGCTCGGAGTCGTGGCCCGCCGCCGGCGGTCCCCGCCCCCGGTCTACCCGAACGCGGTACTCTACCCGCCCGGGGCGAGCTACCCGTCGGCGCCCGCGCGATCCCCGGCTACGCCGACCTCGCCGCCTCCGCCCGAAGAGGACCCGCTCGACCACCTCTGGTGAGCGAGCCGACCGGGCGAGCTGGCCATCCCTAGAGGCCAGTGGCTCCCCGGGAGGGAGGCCCTGCGCGGGACGCGAGGGGATAGCGGAGCAAGGCCGCCACGCCGTGAAATGCCTTCGCGAGCATCTCCCCTTCCTCGCTCTCGGTCGAGACGAGTCGGGCGGTGGCCCCCGACTCGGCGGCGCGTCGGAAGAGCCCCTCGACGTAGTCCTCGCTTGATTTCTCGCCGACCGTGCGCTGGCCGCACTTCGGGCACGGCCCGTCGAGGACGGTGTCGATCTCCTCGTCGTGCAGGGACTTTTCGAACTCGTGGCCGCACGCGGTGCACTGGAAGCGGACCCGCTGCTGCCGGAGCCCCTCCGAGACGATCAGGGTGTCCACCGCGCCGAGGTCCAACGCGTGGTTGACGTCCACTTCCCCGTACGCGGCGAGCCCCGCGTCCGCCTTGCGGATCTCGTTGAGGAGCCGCTGGATCAAGCGTTTCTCCTCGGTGAGCTCGAGCCCGTGAAGCGTCTGGGTCGCCTTTTCGACCAGCTCGCGAAGGCCGTACTCGTCGGTGTAGCCGGTGTCGAAGAGCGGCTGCACCACCTTCTGCTGGAGCTCGTAATGGAGGTACCCCTCCTTGAAAAAATACTCCTTGGTCGCGCCCGGTCCACCGAGCAGAATCCCTTTCAGCTGGTCCTTACGAGGGAGGAACAATTCGCCCGCCATCTCTCCGATCTTTACGAAGAATTCGTGCGCGGCGTGCTCGATCATCCGCTCAAATCGATGTTGGGACTGTCCGCCCCGGCCGTGCTTGCTCGGGACGAGCGAGGAGCGGTTCCGGAGTGGCTCGATACGTTTCCCTCGGAGCAAACCGAGCGTGACCTCGGCCCGGTCCATCACGATGAGCCCCCAGACGTCCGGCTCATGGACCATCGCGAGCAGCGGGTCGAGATAGAACGACGAGTCGCACCGGTAGAGGTACGTGTTGAGCGCTTCCGGTGGCTCGACGATGAACGTGACCGGCTCGGATTTGTCCGCGCCGACCGCCTTGCTGCCGACGAAGAACGCGACGCCGTTCGCGGGCGGCTCCTTATACGCCCGGACGCGGCCCATCAGCGACTCGATCGCCCACATGACGTTCTTGCGCGTCGTTCGGCTCTTGATGTTTGAGCTCTGAGCGTACTCGTTCCGGAGGTAGCTCATCACATCCGAGACCTGCTTTCCCGGCGAGACGTAGAGGCTGATGAGCTCGGTCGCACGCCCCCGGCACGCGGCGATCTCGTCCAGCTTCCGCTGGAAGGAGTAGCGCGCAAGCTGTTGGTCGGCGGAGGGAACGCTCATATCGCGCTGCCTAGCCGGCCGGCTCTAAACGACTGCGCTCGCAAACGGGGGACCGACCACGGAGGGGCGGGGCATGACCACCCGTTCCCCGGGCCGCGGAGTCAGAGGAGGCGACGGATGTGCTCGTCGATGACCTCTTCGGGGTACGCCCCGACGATGCGGTCGACGAGCTTTCCCTGCTTGTAGAACAGCAGCGTAGGAATGCTCATGATCCCGAGCGCGCCCGCCTTCTCGCCGTTGTCGTCGGAGTTCATCTTGCCGAACGCGACCTTGCCGTGATACTTCTGGCTCAACCGGTCGACGATCGGCGAGACCATCCGGCACGGTCCGCACCAAGGGGCCCATACATCGATCACGGCGGCCGAGTTCTCTTGGGCGAAGCGGTCGTAATTGGCGTCGCCTACTTCCTGAACAGGCATCGAGCTTCCTCACTTCCATCGAGCGTCCACGGCTATTAAATCGTTCTCTGGCGCCGGGGAAATCGGCAGGTGCCGGTTTCCCTCCGGTCGGTCGGCGCGGTCGTACGGGCCGAAGCGTCTTTGTACAGCGGTGCCATTTCGAGTACGTGCAGTTTTTTTCCAGGGCCCGAGATGGGCCGAACCTCTCGCCGGGCCTCGGGACCGCGACCGGCGAGTCCGTACCGTATGTCGACCGTGTCCGATCCCGACCCGCGGTGCTGACGCCGGCGGCGCGGAAAGGTATCCGTCAACGCATGCTGCTCTTTCGTCGCGCCTCGCTCGAGCGGATCACTCAGCTGACCGGAGCTTCCCCGTCCGAGCTGGCCCGGTTCCGGCGCGAGCTACGCGAGGCGGACCTACCGGACACGCTCCTCGACCGAGGAGCCGGCATCGCCTTCACCCGAGAGCTCCCCCAGGGCGCGCTCCTCTATCTCATCGTGCGGGCGGCAATCCCCCGGCGCGTGGTCGAGACCGGCGTCCGACCCGGCTATTCGACCGCGTGGATCCTCGCCGGGCTCAATGCGAACGGGGAAGGTGAGCTGACCTCCCTCGGTCCCGGTCCCACGAACGGCCGTTCCCCCGGCGTTCGGGACGTCACGGTGGGTCAGTTCGTCCCCCCGGCGTTGCGGACGCGTTGGACGCTGGCCCTCGGTAACAGCGAAGAGCGGCTCCGGGAGATCCTCGCCGGTTCGAGTCGGGTCGACCTGTTCTTCTACGACAACGGACCGGTCGCGTCGCGCGCCCGCTTCGAGCTGCGCGCGGCGTGGGAAGCGCTCTCCCCTCGCGGGATCCTGCTCGCGCACCACATCGAGGCGAACAGCGCCTGGAACGACTTCTGCCGCTACCAGGGGGTCACCCCGCAGGTCCTCGACCCCGGGCCTCCACCGATGGGAGCGCTCGCCGTCCAAGCCCGAAAGTGACCCGCGGGGTTTACCGCTCGAGCTCTTCCACGAGGTGGACCGCGGCGGGAACGATCAGTTTCTCGATCGCGGTCCGTACCGCGCGCTCACTACCCGGAAGCGCAAAGACCGGCTTTCCCTGGATTACGAACAGCGAGGCGCGGCTGATCATGGCGAGGGGCCCGACCTCGTCAAAGCTCAGCGAGCGATAGATCTCGCCGAACCCTTCGAGCTTCCGCCCGCCCATCGCGTCGAGGGCGTTAACGGTGAGGTCGCGCGAGCTCACCCCCGTCCCGCCGACGGTGACCGCCGCCTCCACACCGACCTCGCCGAGCCAAGGCTCGAGCCGCTCCCGGACGTCCGCGACCGAGTTGGCTACCAACGTGTAATGAACGACCTTGTGGCCGGCCTTTTGGAGGAGGTCGCGCGCGAGGTGGCCCGAGGGGTCGTCCTGCTCGGTGTGTGTGTCCGAGACCGAGAGGACGCCGAATCCGAGGGATCGGTCGCCGTGGAGGTGATGCCGGCTTGTTGTTCGGGGGCTGCCCGGAGACTCGTTCATGCGCCCTCCGTCCCCGACTTCGCCTTCGCGACCACCCGAACCGGTCCGATCGAGGTCGCGGGATAGAGTCCCCGCGCATCCTTCTCGAGGTACTTGACCATGTCCCATACGGTGAGCAACGCGACGGTGGCTCCGACCAACGCTTCCATCTCCACCCCAGTGCGGTCCACCGTCGCGGACTCGGCCCGGACGCGCACGCCCTGACGGGATAGCTGGAGCTCCACCGAGCTCGAGGTGAGGGGAACCGCATGGCAGTGCGGGATCAGTTCGCTCGTCCGCTTCATCGCGAGGAGGCCGGCGAGCTCGCCCGCGGCGAGCGGGTCCCCTTTTTCGACCTGTCGGGCCCGGATCGCATTGCGAGTCGCTGGCTTCACGCGAAGTTCGCCTTCGGCGACCGCTCGACGGTGGAGCCGCGGCTTTTCTCCGACGTCCCGCTGCCGCGCCATAGCTTACGTGCCCTGCGTCGGACCCGCGGCGACGTGCGCGAGTACCGCCTCGAGCTGGATGCGGTCCGAGGCTCCCTGGGCGAGCCGGAAGTCGACCTCGCCAAGGTACTCGAGGAGCCGCACCTTCTCCCGGGCCGACAGCACGTTGTCGGGAATCTCGGGAAGGTAGGTGTGGATCGCCCGCAGAATGTCCTCGCCCGAGGCACCGCGCTCGACGAAGAGGGCGAACAGGCGGTCCCGGGCTTCTCGGAAGTTGCCGAGGAGCGCCGCCGTGAACATTCCCTCCACTTCGCGGCGAAGCGGGATGGTCGCGTACTCCTTGATCGTCTCCCCGGATATCGAGTCGGTGTGGGTGCCCGCGAGCTGCAGAAGGTTCGTGGCTCGCCGCATATCTCCGCCGCTTGCCGTCAGAATCACCTCCATCGCCTCGGGAGAGACTTTCTTGCCCTCGGCGGTCGCCACACGCTTCACCTGCGCGCGCACGGCGTCCGGCGAATACGCCCGAAACCGAAAGACGGCGCACCGCGACTGGATCGGGTCGATGATTCGGGAGGAGTAGTTGCACGACAGGATGAACCGGCAGGACCCCGAGTAGCGTTCCATCAGACGGCGCAACGACGCCTGGGCCTCGGAGGTCAGGTTATCGGCCTCGTCGAGGAACAGGATCTTGAATCCCACGTCGCTGAGCGGCGAGGTACGTGCGTACTGCTTGATCGTAGTACGAACGGTGTCGATCCCGCGCTCATCGCTCGCGTTGAGCTCCCGGAAGGACGAACGCCAGTCCTCCCCGAACAGGTCCCGGGCGAGGGCGATGGCCGCGGTCGTTTTCCCGCTGCCCGGCGGTCCCGCGAACAGAAGATGCGGCATCGACCGTTTCTCAGCATACGAACGCAGGAGCGGGAGGATCGCTTCCTGGCCCACCATATCCTTGAGCGACGTGGGTCGATATTTCTCGACCCACACCGCTTCGGGACGTTGACCCGCCATGGCGCTTCCGCCGTGCTCTCGCGGGCGGCCTAATTAGCATTTCTCGGCGCTAGGGTACGCCGTGCCGCGGAGGCGCCGTTCTCTTCGCCTCAAGCCAGCGCTCGTCGCAGCGATGGCGACGCAGCGCTTCCGCGAGCACCCGGCCGTACTGGCCGAGCGCCTGCCGATGGCCGCCGTGGTTCTCGCCTTCGACCACGCGGAAAAACCACTCGAACTGCTCGAGCGAGGTCACGAACCACGCATGGTCATGGAGCACCACGCGCGCGGTCCGCGAGGTCTCCTCGTCCGCGTCGATGAGCGGGGCGACCCAGGGCTCCGTCACCTCGCGGTGCGCTCGGACCGCCGACTCGACAGCGGTGATCGCGGCCCGCAGGTCGGTGAGCGCGTAGCTCTCGAGCAGTACGAGCGCGTAGCTCCAACCTTCGAGCCAGTCGACGATCTCGTCAAACGACGAGGGGGGCGATCGCAGGTCGTTTCCCGGACGGGGCGAAGGCATCGCCGAGCATCCGTCCCGCGTAGGAAAGCTGTTGCGGACGGAATCGACCCACTCGACGGGCACTCACCGCGTGTGAGCGTTCGAGGTGCGTCCGGGAGTTACCCCACCGGTCACTCGGGAACGCAATGAACGGCATGTCCCTGCGAACCGCTGCCGAGCTTGCCATGAACCGCCAAGGCCCCGCGCCGATCGTGTCCGGCCGAGACGCCCGCGAACCCACGATACGACTCATCCCGCGATGGGGATCGGCTGGAGAGAGTGCTCGACCTGAATGGATTCCCGGTACGTGACCCTGGTCCCGGTCAAGGTCCCGCGGGGGGTAGGAGGGATGCCCCCCACGGCACGGCGACGGGCGTCGCGCGAGCCTTCAAGGTCCGGTCGAGCCGGACCAAGAGGTAGACGAACAATGCCGAGACGGCCAGAATCCCCGGGACAGCGATGAACTCGATCAGCACGTCCCACGCAAACAGAATCGATAGCATCCCCACGGCGAACGAAAACTCGGCCCGCTCGAGGTCGTCCCGACCTACGAACCGCAAAAGAACGAGTACGACCAGGCCGTTGGCCACGACGACCAAAACGGCCATGACGACCGCCGGAACCGCCCGCGTCGACGCTGCGAGCAGCACGGCGAAATAGACGAGGAACTCGACCGCCCCGAGCCCGCCGAGGGTCCTCGAGCCAAGGCGACGAGGGCCGTCGCGCGGCCACAGAAGGTCCCGCGGAGCCCAGAGGGCGAGGACGATGAGGACAGCGACCACCCCGACGAAGAACGCGAGCGCCGCGGGGGATGGCCCGTGGCCGACCACGAACGCTCCGAACCCCACCACCTCGCTGGCGTACGCCACCGAGAGGAGCGTCACGGTGCGTCGGCTGAGCCAGCGCTGGTCCTTCACGTCCGGGAACCAGAGTCGAACGAGCAGGATCGGCAGCGCGATCGAGTACGTCGCGTGAAACACCGTCAGGCTGAGCGACCACATCCAGTTCACCCCGAACAGGTGGCCGTAGGAACCGAGCGCGCCGACCGGAGATCCCGAGGTTTGGAAGAACGTGTGGACTTCGAATCCCTCCTCCGCGATTCCGTAGGCGCCGCCGAGCAGGAGCACAGAGGCCCATCCCTTTCGGAAAAACACGGAGAACTCTCGAATCAGAAGGGCCCCGGAGCCGTAGAGAACAACATCGAGGGCGAATCCGACCAGGAAACCAATCGGATTGACGATTAGCTCCGAAACCGGAGTGGACCCCGTCAAGAGCTCGGGGATCGACGGGGCGAGCAATAGTAGCGCGAGGGCCGGTCGATGTTGTCGGGCCCAGGACCGGATACGACTCCATCGGCTCCCCGGACGGGCCACGCTGCTGACTGCGCGGCCGGGCTACTTGAACCAACCGGCGGAATCACGTGGCGGCCGGCGTTATTAGCCGACGCCGGATTCCGGTGTCGGTCCATGCGCGAAATTCTCGCCCATGTCGCCTTCCGGGGGACGATCCGGGAGCGCACGGTTGAACCGTATCTTCGCCTGCTGAAGTCGCTTCGCTACAAGCGGCGGGTGAAGGGCGTTCTCCTCGACCTCTCGAGCGGCGGGGGCGAGGCGATTGCATCGATGGACTTCTACCTCGCCGTGAAGCGCTTGAACGAGGCCAAGCCGGTCTACGCCTCCATCGGGTCGGTGGGTGCCTCCGGGGCGTACATGGCCGCCCTGGGGGCCCGTAAGATCTTCGCGTACCCCGAATCGGACGTCGGGTCGATCGGCGTCATCTCGGCGCACTTCGCGGCCCGGGACCTCCTCCGACGACTCGGCGTGTCGCTCGAGCTCCTGCACGCCGGCGAGCACAAGGACGCTTACCAGGGTTATCGGCCGCTCACCGAGGTCGAGCGGGCCAAGCTGCAGGCGATCACGCAGGAAGGGTACGATGTTTTCGTGCAGCTCGTGGCCCACGAGCGGCACAAGACGGTGGACCAGGTGCTCCCGCTTGCCACCGGCGAGTTCTGGACCGGTCGTCGTGCGCTCGAACTCGGGCTCGTCGATGCGCTCGCCGACCGGGAGCTGGCCCTCGAGGAGCTCGCCAAATTGACCGGGGTCGCCTCCCGCCGGACCGTCCGGGTCTTCCCGCCAAGGTCGATTTTCGACCGGTTGATCTCGGGCCCGGCCTCGAGCCTCGGCGAAGGGATCGTGGGCCGGTTCCGCGAGACCCTCGAGGACGCCGTCTTCGAAGGCGAGTGGTACTCCCTGCGCCGATAACCGCTCCGCGAGTGGTTATATACGGCCATCACGATTTGTGCGGTGCCTATGCCGGAAAAGCGCCAGCGGGGCTTCTCGAGCGCCGCGGGTCTCATCCAGTACTACGACATGGAGGAGACGCGGGCGCTCAAGGTCAATCCGTACATCGTGATGGGGATGGGGATCGCTGCCGCCGTCTTCGTCTCGATCCTGAACTGGCGGATCGTCTAACCGCTAGGCACCGACGACGGTCGGCGCCATCGGCCACGGTGAGATTTCGGGGGACCGTCCGACCAAGTATCGGCCGTCCGCCGAACGGCCTAACAACACGACCTTCGAGTCCGGCGACTCGTCCAGCACGAGGTAGCCGGTCCTCGAGGCGAGGCGGTCCGCGAACGCCGAGACCTCAGCATGCGTCGGCTCTTGGTCACGGCCGAGGCGCTGCCGGGACTTGCCCATGTACACGTAACCTTTCGGCTCGATGAAATCCGGGCGCGCGATCTGGTCGAGCTCGGCGTAGGCGCCGACCCAGCCAAGGTTCCAGCCCCTCACGAGCGTGTGGCGGACGACCCGACGGGTCTTGAGGTCCCGCAGGATGGTGAGCGACTCCAGGAGCCGCTCCCAGGCGTCCTCATGGGCCGGCAACGTCAGTCGGCGGAACACCTGGGCGTTCGGGGCCGTCACGGAGACGTACAGTTGTGTCGGGAGAGGGTCGAGCGCGCGCAGCGCGTCGGGGTTCGTCCCGTTGGTCACGAGGAACGTGGTAATCCCTCGGCCGTGGCACAGTTCGAGGAACCGGTTCATCTTCGGGTACAGGGTAGGCTCGCCGGTGAGCGAGATCGCGATGTGTCGGGGCGACTGGGACTCCTCCCATCGTTTGTTCTCCACCGAGGGGTCGCCCTTGAAGCCGGAGAGGATTCGTCGTTGGGCCTCGATTGACTTATCCAGCAGCGTCTCGGGGTCGTCGAACTCGGGCATCGTCTCGTCGTTCTCCCAGCCCTGGTTCCTCCAGCAGAAGCGGCAATGGAGGTTGCACGAGTCGATCGCCGGGGACATCTGCAAGCAGCGGTGGCTTTCGATACCGTAGAAGCGGCCTTTGTAGCAATCCCGGCCCCGGACCAGGGATTCGCGGGACCAGTAGCAGAGCTTCACCGCGCTGTGCCGGCCGACAAGCTGGTAGCCCTGGCCGGAGAGCTCGTTCGAGAGGTCCTGGTCCGCCATCGCTCGACCGCTCGACCGAGAATCGACCCTTAAGGCTTTGGAAACGGGCGAAGTTCATCGTAGCTCGCCCGAGGTAGGGCGCCCCAGCGGTCGACCCTAGGTGAACTCTTCCCGCTCGAAGAAGAACAGTCCGGCGATCGCGGTGAGGATGAAGTACCCCGCCATGATCGCGAGCCCTTCGGGATACGTCGGGTTGTACGTCGTGGACGTGATAGTCCGCCCCCGGGGTCCCATGGTGGTCGTGGTGGTCACGTGCGGGGGCAGCGTTGAGAGGAACGGATAGGAGATGGTGGTCCGGGCGTAGTCGATGATGAACCACGGCTCGATCTTGACGAGGGCAACGATGAGATCCTCGATGAGCGTGAACCCAAAGAGGAAGAGGATCGCGACCACCAACACGGCGTAGTTCGAGTTCTTGAACATCGAGCTGAACAGGAAGACCGCCCCGAGCAGGGCGAGGAGGTAGAGGAGCGCGATCGCGAACGATTCGAGCAGTGCCACGGGGAAGAGCCCGAAGCCGAGATAGACCGCGCCGTTCGCCACGAGGATCGCGAGGTAGAACACCATCGCCACAATCGATGCTCCCAGGGCGGCCAGAAATTTCCCGACGTACACCGACGTCCTTCGGATGGGAAGTCCCATCAGGAAGTAGCCGGTCTTGTTCTGGAACTCACCGGCGATCGCGTCACCGCCAAAGATGATGCCGGCGAAGATGATCACCACGTAGACGCCCCCGCCCCACAGCGAGCCGTAGAACGCATCCGGGCTGGAGGTCAGCCCCGAGACGAGGGAGGAACCGTGATAGTACGCGAGGATGAACGACAGGATGGCGCCAATCGCCGACACGATGAGCAACATCAGGATGAATCGGCGCGAGCGGAGGTAGTCCCGGAACTGGTACCTCGATAGAAGCAGCGACTGCTGCACCGTGTCGGGGACGCGACCGAGCGTCGGGGAGTAAGGGGCGTCACCCGAGATCACGGTGGCCGTCACGTTCAGTCCCCCCGCGCGATTTCCTGCAAATAGAGTTCCTCGAGAGCGCTCTGCGAGGGCTCGAAGCTGAGCAGACCCACGTGCGCGGTCGCGAGGCTCTCGAGGACCCGGGACTGGGTCTCGGGGCCGCCCGAGATCACGATTCGCGCTCGCTGCGCGTCGACACGCTGGACGCTCGCGACGCCGCCGACGGACGCGACCGTCCCGGCGAGCGTCGCATCGCTGACCGGGCCTACGAACGAGAGCTCGACCATCGAGCTCGTCCGATTGAGGCGGGTGGTCACGTTGGCGAGCGTGTCGTAGAACAGCAGCTTCCCGTGATTGATGAGAGCGACCTCGTCGCAGACGTCCACCACCTCGCTCAGGATGTGGCTGCTCATGAAAATCAGGCGGTTCGCCCGTTTGAGGCCCCGGACGATCTCCCGCACCTCGGCCATCCCCCGCGGGTCGAGCCCGGTGCTCGGCTCATCGAGGATCGCGACCTCGGGGTCCGACAGCAACGAGGCGGCGATGTTAACCCGCTGCTTCATCCCCTTCGAAAAGCTGCCGACCTTCTGGTCGGCCCATTCGCTCATCTTGACCTCGGCGAGAACTTCGGCGGTGCGCGACCGAACGTCCTTCGAATGCATCCCACGCAACGCCCCAATCATCTCGAACGCTTCGCGGGGGGTCAGGGAGGGATAAATCTCGGGCGACTCGACCAAGTCGCCGCATACCGAGAGCGCTCGCTTCCGGTCCTGCTGGACCGAGATGCCGTTGATGCGTGCCTCGCCCTCGGTCGGAAAAATCAGGTCCGTGAACATCTTCAGGGTGGTCGTCTTGCCCGCCCCGTTGGGACCCAGGAACCCGACGCACTTCGCCCCCTCCACCCGGAGGTTGAGGTGGTCGAGCGCGGTGAACGAGCCGAACCGTTTCGTCAGCCCCACCGCCTCGAGACTCGGTGACATGGTCGTCCGAAGTTGCGGGGTCGTGCCGTGGGGACTAAAAAGGGTAATGGACCGGCGTCAGCGTCGAGCGTTCGCACGGGACGCGCCACGCCCGGCGGGCCGCGAGCTGACCCCCGCCCAACGCAGCGACAGGGAATTCACTACCACGAACGTCGAGGAGAACCCCATGGCCGCCGCGCCAACCATGGGAAGGACCGAGTACATCCCAAGACCGAAGAGCGGCACGAGTACGCCCATCGCCACCGGCAACAATACCGCGTTGTACCCGATCGCCCAGCGGAGGTTCCCTCGCACCTTGCGAACCGTTCGCCGGCCGATTCGCAACGCGCCCGCGACGCCTCCGAACCCAGAGCGGATCAGGATCACTCCTCCGGCTTCTCGGGCAACGTCCGTGCCGGCGCCGATCGCGATGCCCAGGTCCGCCGCCGCGAGGGCCGGAGCATCGTTGACCCCGTCCCCCACGTAGGCGACCTTTTTCCCCCGGCCCTGGAAGTCACGGATCACCTCGAGTTTGGCCCGCGGAGTCATCTCCGCACGAACCTCGTCAATGCCGACCGCCCGCGCCACGGCGCGCGCCGCGGCTTCACGGTCACCCGTCACCATCACGACGGAGATTCCGTCGTCCCGGAGCGCGCGGACCGCCTCCGCTACCCCGGGAGCCGCCTCGTCCGCAAAACCAAGGAGGCCAATCGGTTGGTCCCCTTGAAGCACCACCGAACCTGCACGACCCTGCTCATCGAGATGCGTTGCGGCGACTCGCAACGAGGAAAGGTCCGCCCGTTCGGCGAGCGTCGCATGTAGGCTCAGCACCTCGACCGTGACCCCGCCCAGCTGACCGCGCACGCCCCGCCCAGGGTCGATTCGGATTTGCTCGGCCGTACGGAGCGACAACCCTCGTTCTTCCGCGGCCGATACGACCGCTCGGGCGAACGGATGCTCCGAGCCGGCTTCGACTGCCGCAGCCGCCGAGAGAAGCTCGTCCGCGGCGACCCCCGGCATCGGAATGAGGTCGGTGAGCTTGGGTCGACCTTGGGTGAGCGTGCCCGTCTTGTCGGTCAGCACGACGTCGACCTCGCTCGCTCGTTCGAGCGAGTCGCGCCCCTTGAATAGGACCCCGTCCTCAGCGGCTCGACCGGTGCCCACTACGATGGCGGCGGGGGTGGCGATACCGAACGCGCACGGACAGGCTGTGATCGCCACCGACACGAAAACGAGCAGCGCGACCGTGAAGCCGGCCCCGACGACGAACCAGCCGAGCGAAGCCACCGTCGCGAGAACGAACACCACGGGCACGAATCCCGCGGCAATGCGGTCGGCGAGCTGCTGCAGAGGCACTCGGCTCGTTTCCGCCTCCGCGAGGAGCTGACCGATTTGAGCTAGCAGCGTGTCGGTCCCAACGTTGGTCGCCACCACCGTGAGCACCCCTTCTCCGTTGGTTGCGCCGGCGATGACGCTCGAGCCAGGCCCCTTGTTGACCGGCAAACTCTCCCCGGTCAGCAGAGCCTCATTCGCGGACGACCGGCCCTCGATGACGGTGCCGTCCGTCGGGAAGCGACCCCCGGGGAGGACCCGAAAACGATCTCCGGGTTGGACCTCACCGACCCGTATTTCGATCTCCCGCCCGTCTCTCAGGACCGTCGCGGTCGTCGGGAGAAGCTCGGAAAGCTTGCGGACCGAGCCACGCGCACGCTCTCGGGTCAGGTGTTCGAGATAGTTCCCCGTGAGAATGAGCGTCACGATAAGCGCCGATGCGTCGAAGTAGACGGCGGCCGGCAATCGGCTGGGCCAAAGGAGCACCGCCAGGCTGTAGCCGTACGCAGCGGTCGTGCCGACCGCAATCAGGATGTCCATGTTCCACACACGGCTACGAATCGCGTCGCGCGTGCTCGCGTAGAATTGGAGTCCCGGATAGAACTGGACGACGCTGGCGAGCGCCGCCGCTACCACGACCTCTCCGGGGAATCGGAGGAAGTACGTGAGCAGGAGGATGACCACGGACAGGGGCCAAGCGACGGCGAGCTTCCGCCGTAGCGCTCGGATCGCCCGCTCGGGCTGACTGAACTCTTCGAGGCAGCGGCCGGAACAGAAGTAGTAGGTCCGGTTATCGCGGACGAGCTTGAGCTCCGCCTCCCGTTCGTCGACGTACATCCCGCAAATCGGGTCGGTCGCCATGAACCGGACGAACGACCGATGACCCCGGACGGTCGGCGCTTCGAGCCCTACGCAGAGGGGGGGTGGGTCCGCTCGTAGGTCTTCTGACAGCCCGCGGAGCAGAAGTAGACCTTCACGCCACCGTAAACCCCGTGCGCGGCGGCCTTGCTGTCCTCGATCACCATTCGGCAGACCGGGTCCGTCACCTTCGCCATACGATTCTCCCCGCCCCGCGAGGCGTCACGAGCTTATGATTTCCACGAAGGTTCCCGGGGGCCTGTAACAAAAACTAAGCCTCCCGGGACTTCGGGAGGCTCACGATGTTCGAGGAACTCGACCCCACCACCGTGGCTCGACGGATGAGGGAAGCACCGGGCTCCGTCGTCCTGCTCGATGTCCGCGAGCCGTTCGAACGGACGCTCGCCGCGATCGAGCCGTCCCTGCACATCCCGATGAACGACGTCCCCGGACGCATCGAGGAGATCCCCCGCGATCGGCAGGTGGTCGTCTATTGCCACACGGGCGGACGCTCGATGATGGTGGCGAGCTATCTCGTGGGCGAAGGGTTCCCTTCGGTGGCCAACCTCGCGGGAGGGATCGATGCCTGGTCCCGGCGTGTTGACCCCGACATCCCTCGCTATTCGTAGGGCGGGGCCCGGCTTCGGGTCCCGGCCGCCGGCTCGGAGTCACCGCGGATTCTTGCGACGCCCGTTCCACCCGGGGGCCTGCTCGAACACCTCGATGTAGCCGCGCATCTTCCAATAGGTGTCGAGGAACTCCTGACCCCGGGCCGTGATGTCGTACAACGCGCGACCGTCGACTTCTTCCGACGTGAGCAGGCCGAGCGTCAGGAGCCGGTCGAGGAAGTTCCGGAGCCGGTCCACCGGCATGCCCGCGCCGTAGGAAATCCGGGTGATCCGCGCCGCACCGTGGTACCGTTTGACGACCTCAAGGACCGTCGCGTAGAGGTCGCTCACTTCCCTCCGACGAGGGTTGGTGGGCGACCCCTCCATCATACGTCCACCGCCGTGCTACAGGGGAAAGGGCGGCAGCTGAGCGACCTTTTGCGGCGGGGTTCGCACGCGCGCCCCCTCCCTCGTTTCGAGGGTTTCGGTGTAGACCACCTCGGCGACCGAGCTGTTTTCCCCGAGCACCACCCGCCGACCGAACACGCGCGCAGCCTCCGCCTTCTCCTCGAGCTCTACGGTGTCGGCGTAGATATCCTCGGCCACGGCCTTTGTCTCAAGACGCACGTACCCGCCGACAACCGGCCCTCGCGCTCGCGAGCGCCGACGCAGCCGGACCTGAGCTCCTTTCAATCCCTCCCGGGTCGTGACCGCACCACCAATCTCGACAGTCCCCGAGAACGATGCCCGACGGGCTTCGAGCTTTCCGCCTACATCTAGGTTGATCCCAGTGATCGCCTCGCCGACGGAGATCATGCCCCCCACCTCGACGTTGCCCGATAGGTTGAGGCCGCCGTGAACGGAGAACTTCCCGCCCACCTCGACATTGCGACCTTTCCCGTTGCCTCCGATGGAGCAAATCCCCCCGGTGTGCAGATCCTCGAACTCGAGGTCTCGGTCGGCCGTCATCATGCCCCCGGTGTCGACCCGGCCGCCTTTCGTCCGGTCGTGGAAATGTGAGATACCCCCGACGCTGAGGTTTCCGAACTCGAACGGGGCGGTAGAACTGAACCGCCCTCCGACCTCCACGGTGCGGCGTACGATGCCCCCCGCCAGGTTCACGACCCCTCCGACGTCGAGGGAATCCAAAGCGACCTCGTGCAGGTCGACCGCGCCGCCCGCTTCCACGCTCTCGGCGGTGAGCTTGCCGGCGAGCTGGAACTTACCCCCCACGGAGACCGTACGAGCGGTGAGAGACTGCGCTCCGTCGAGGTGCCCACCGACCTCGAACCGCTCGGCGGACGCCGGGCCCCCGACCGTCAAACCCCGGTCCGCGTCCACGCGGCGGGCCTTGAGCTCGCCGTCCACCTCCACCGCGCTGTCCCGCGCTTCGAGGTCCTCGGTCACGAACAGGTGACCTCGTACTCGTACTCGGCCGTCATCGGACCGGAACGAGCGACAATCCATGTCGCCTCGGACCTCCGAGCCGCCGTCGAACCGAGCTTCACCGGTGACCGCGAGCCGGCCGTCGACATCGATTTCCGTGTCGGCTTCGGCCCTCAGATCACCTTCCACCACCCCGAGGCGGACCTTCCCGTGTCGGGGGACACGCACCTCTGCCATCGACCCTCCCAACCGTTCCGGCGTCTATAGGGGTAGGTCACGCTCGGTGACTACCGGAACGGAACCTTCGACCCCGGGCGAAGCTCGAATAACCTGACGCAATGCCCCGTCCGTGGCCGATACCCTCGAAGCCGTCCGTCGGGAAGTGATCGCCTGCACTCGGTGCCCCCGCCTGGTTCGGTACCGAGAGCGGGTGGCTCGGGAGAAGAAGCGCGAGTTCCGTCACGAGGACTATTGGGGACGTCCTGTTCCGGGGTTCGGCGACCCGTCGGCCCGCCTCGTCGCGGTGGGACTCGCTCCGGCCGCGCATGGCTCGAACCGGACGGGGCGAGTCTTCACCGGGGATCGGTCCGCGGCGTTTCTCGTGCGGGCCTTCCATGACGCCGGCTTCGCGAACCAGCCGACATCGCTGCGTCGCGGGGACGGTTTGCAGTATCGGGACCTCTATCTGACCGCGGCCCTTCGTTGCGCACCTCCCGACAACCGCCCGACGCCCGACGAGCGGGCGAGCTGCGCTCCGTTCCTCGAGCGGGAGCTTCGGCTGCTTACCGAAACCCGCGCTATTCTCGCGCTCGGCGGGGTGGCGTGGGACGCGGTGCGCGATGTGGTGCCTCGAGTGTACGGCGTGGGCCGACCGGCGATCGCCTTCGCCCACGGTGCCTGCGCTCCGATCGGAGCGGGCCGACCTCTCCTGTGGGGGTCGTACCACCCGAGTCCGCAGAACACGAACACCGGCAAGCTGACACTCCCGATGCTGGTCGACCTCCTGAACCGAATTCGTGGGGCCTACGCCCCTTCCGATGGCGTCTCGGCGCGCCATCTTTAACGGGCGGATCGAGTGAGCGGAGCGATGGTTGACTTCGAGCTCCTCGACCGCGATGGCCTGGCCCGCCGGGGCCGGTTCACCACGCCCCATGGAACGGTCGAGACGCCCGCCCTGCTTCCGGTGGTCCATCCCGACCCGGCTCGCCAGCCGGTCTCACCCGAGGAGATGCGGAACCGGCTGGGCATCCGTGCGGTCATTTCGTCAGCGTACATCACCTGGCGAACTCCGCCGTTACGGTCGGTCGCCGAGCACGAAGGGATCCATCGCTTGCTTCGGTTCGACGGGACGGTGATGACGGACTCCGGGGCGTTCCAGCAGCACGCGTACGGGTCCGTCGAGGTCACCCCGGAGGAGATCCTGGCGTTCCAGAACGCCATCGGGACCGACATCGCGACGGTGCTCGACGTCTTCACCGAACCCGAGGAGTCCCACGACGCGACGAGCGCGGCCCTTCGGGAGACCGTGGCGCGGGCGCGCGCGAGTCGGGAGCAGCGTTCGGGACTGCTCGCCGTCCCGGTTCAAGGCGGACTCCACCCCGACCTGCGGGCCGAATCCGCCCGAGCCGCGAGCGAGCTCGGCGATGTGCTCGCGGTCGGCGGAGTGGTCCCGCTGATGGAACAGTACCGTTTCCCCGAGCTGGTCCGGGTCCTCGCGGCGAGCCGACCGACGCTGGCGCCGGAGGGCGTGGTCCACCTGTTCGGAACGGGCCATCCCATGACCTTCGCGCTCGCCGCCCTGTTCGGCGTCGACCTGTTCGACTCCTCCGCGTACCACAAATTCGCCCGTCGCGGGAGTCTGATGACCCCCGACGGAACCGTCGCACTCGAGGAAATCCGCGAGAACCTCTGCCACTGCTTTCTCTGCAGCGAAACGCCGCTAACCGAACTCTCCGCACTTCCCGCGGAGGAACGCGAGCGACGCGTGGCGTACCACAACCTGTGGGTCTCCGTCGAGGAGGTGGCCCGGGTGCGTCAAGCGATCCGGGAGGGAACGCTCTGGGAGCTCGCCGAACGACGGAGCGCCGCTCATCCGTCGCTGCGCGCCGGTCTCCGGGAGGCGATGGCCCGCTCGGAAGTGTTTCTGCCGACGGAGCCCGACTCCCGCCGGGCGTTCCGCGAAGTGATCGGGGAGAGCCGGGACCGGCCGGTCGCCGTACGCTTCCGGCGTGCCGTTCAGGTCTACCGGGTCGGCCGGACGCAAGCTAGGACGATCGTCCGGTTTCCCCTACGACCGGAGTATCTCGAGCGCTTGCCCACCCTCGACCGCTCGGGGCGACCGTTGGAATGGGAGAGCCCGACTCCGTTCGGTCCCGTTCCGGTCGAGCTGACCGATATCTACCCGGTGGGGCCGTACCTGGGGATCGACGAGTACCTGGACCGGCCGCGCCATCGGTCACCGTCCGCCTTCGCGGATGCGGTTCGCGAGGCCGCCGGGAGCGACCCCGAGTGGGACCGTGATCGTGACTGGACCCCATCGTGGAACGACCGGCAGGTCGAGCGGCTCCTGGAGTGGCGATACGGCCGCATGGCCTCCTCCGCGGTCGCCCAGGGTCTGCGGGCCGAGCGTTCGCGGCGCACCGGTCGTCTGCGGGCGATGCTACGCGACGGACAGCCCGAATTCGTCGTCGGCACGGATGGACTCCCCCGTCCCACCTTCCGAGGAGGAGCGCGGTTGCACGGCCAGCTCGGCTCGGGGCGCGAGCGAGTGGTCGTCCACGACGACGCCGTGCCGTTCGTGCGCGAAGGAAAGAGCCTCTTCTCGACGTTCGCGGTGCGGGCCGACCCGTCCCTGGTCCCCGGTGCTTCGGCGCTGCTGGTCGACGAAAGCGATGGTTATCTCGGCGTGGGCCGACTGCTCCTGGCCCCCCACGAGATGGGCCGGTTGCATCGGGGCGTTGCCGTGCGGGTCACGGCCCACGCGCGGTCTTCGCCCCTCGAGCCCGAGGAGTGAGCCCGCGCGGCGGACCTCACGGGCGACCCGGCATCCTTTCCACCGTTCGCCTTTAAGACCGGGAGGCTTAGCGAGCGTTGGGCCGTTCGGGACCGGCGATGACCAAGACGTTCCTCCTCCTTCAGTTCGATAGCGAGGGCGCGCCGTACTCGGAGGTCGCGTCCCTCCTCGAGGACCTGGGCTTCCGGCCCGAGTCCGAGGGGTACGATTTCCTGTACGACTGGGGACGGCCGATCTCCGTCGCAGAATCCCTCGCCTTCGCCGACCGGATCCAGGAAGCGTTGCACGGTTCCCGGGTGCGATTCCGGATCGAGTCGGTCGAAGACTGACCGGCCCGTACGCCTCGGTCCGAGGTGGGGTTATAATGGTCCCTCCGGTCGTCGGCCGATGGTGATCCTGGGGATCGAGTCCACGGCCCACACGGCCTCGGTTGGCATCGTGGACGAAGCGGCCAAGGTCCTCGCGCTGGCGTCCGACGTGTACCAGCCTCCCTCGGGCGGCATCCACCCGCGCGAAGCCGCCAACCACCACGTCGAGGTGCTGCCGGGACTTATCGGAAAGGCGCTCGAGGCGGCCCACGCTCGCCCCAACGAAGTGGAGGCCGTCGCGTTCGCCCAAGGGCCGGGGCTCGGCCCCTGCCTTCGCGCCGGAGCGACCGTCGCCCGGATGCTGTCGCTCGCATGGCAGCGACCGCTCGTCCCGGTGAACCACTGCGTCGCGCACGTGGAGATCGCCCGCGTCCTGAGCGGGCTCGACGACCCGCTCCTGTTGTACGCGAGCGGCGGGAACACCCAAGTGATCACGTACGCCCGGCGACGCTACCGGGTCCTCGGCGAGACGCTCGACATCGGGGTCGGCAACTTCCTCGACAAGTTGTGGATCGGGCTCGGGGGGAACTTTCCCGGTGGGCCCGCGATCGAAGAAGAAGCGCGTCGAGGGGAAGAGCTGCTCCCGCTCCCCTACTCCGTCCACGGCATGGACGTCGCGTTCTCGGGCATGCTCACCGCCACGCTCGCACTGCATCGCAAAGGAGCCAAGCGGCCGGACCTCGCGTACTCCGTCGAGGTGACCGCCTACTCGATGCTCACCGAGATCACCGAGCGGGCCCTCGCGCATCGGGGCCGGAAGTCGGTCGTGCTGGGCGGCGGCGTGGCGTGCAACGGACGCCTTCGGGAGATGGTCCGGGCGATGACCGAGAGCCGCGGAGGGTCGTCGTTCGGTCCGCCGAGGTCGCTGTGCGTCGACAACGGTGCGATGATCGCGTGGACCGGCCATCTCGCCTTCCGCGCGGGCGTTACCACCACCGTCGACGCATCGGCGGTGCAACCCCGGCAGCGCACGGACGTGGTTCCCACCCCCTGGCGACCCGACTGAAAAGCCCCGCCGCTCGTTAAGTGTCCGCGACGGCTCCGGACCCCGTGGACGAGGTCGACGTCCTGGTCGTGGGCGCCGGGCCCGCGGGGTCGACGGCGGCCGCACGGATCGCGACGGCGGGTTACTCGGTCCGCGTGGTCGAGGAGCACCCGAAGGTCGGCTACCCCGTCCAGTGCGCGGGGCTCGTTTCCCAGCGGGTCCTCGACCTGGCCGGCTCGACCGGATTCGTCCGGAAGGCGGTCCGCGGCGCGACCGTCTTCGGGCCGTCGATGGAATCGATCAGCTTCCGGGCGGATTCGCCGCGCGCCTACGTGATCGACCGGGCGGGTCTCGACGTCTACCTAGCCGACCGCGCAGCTCGGGCCGGTGCGGAGATCCGCACGAGGACGCGGTTCGATTCGGTCGACCCGAGTTCGGCCCATCGGCTCGTGGTGCAATTGCGCGGGCCGGACGGCGCGGCCGAAATGCTGCGCACCCGGCTCGTCATTGGGGCCGACGGGGTGGCGAGCGCGGTCGCTCGGGCCTTCCGGCTGCGGCGGCCAGTCGAGGTCTTGCCGGCGTTCGAAGCCGAGTTCCCCGCCAGCCCCGGTGACCCCGACGTAGTCGAGGTCTACCTGAGCCGCAAGTTCGCTCCCGGACTTTTCGGATGGTGGATTCCCGACGGGGCGGGCGGGGCCCGGGTCGGCATCGCCGCCGATGCGGACGGCACCCCGGCACGGGTCTACTTCGACCACCTGCTCGAGTTCCTCGCACGTCGATTCGGCCAGCGACTTGGCAACGCGACGGCCTACCTGGTGTCGGGCATCCCGATCGGCGCCCTACCGCGGACCCACGCACGGCGCGCCCTCTTGGTGGGGGATGCGGCGGCGCAGGTGAAGCCGCTGTCGGGCGGGGGCATCTTCACCGGTATGCGCTGCGCTGAGATCGCGGCGGAGGTGGCCGTCGGGGCGCTCGCACGGGACGACCTCTCCGAGGGCGCGCTCGCGGAGTACGACCGCCGCTGGCGCGCCGAGCTCGGCGAGGAGTTCCGTCGGGCGCTCTACCTGCGCCGGCTCTTCACCCGTCTCTCGAACGACGAGCTCGACCGCGTGGTCCACGCCCTCAAAGGTGCCCACCTCGCGTCGACGATCGTTGCGTTCGGTGACATCGACTTCCCGACGCACGTGGTGCGCGAGCTGCTCAAGGAGTCTCCCGGCCTCGTACGTCTGCTCCCGAAGGCGGTCGGCGCCTGGGTTTCCCCGGGAGCTTACCGCGCTCCGGAGCTCGATTTCGACGCCCGGCGGAAATAGACGAACGCGCCCGCGCCGACGAGCACGAGCCCGGCACCGAGGATGAGCGCGAGCGCCCACGCCCAACTCGACGACGAGACGAGGATCGACGTCTCGGCGGTGACGCCCGACACGCCGAGCATCGACAGGTTGAGCGTCGCGCTTCCGTTCGGCAGGATCGTGGCGGATTCCCACAAGCTCTCGGAGAACCATCCGCGCGAGGCGAGCCGGTAATCCGTCCCGTTCGCGACGAAGGCGAGGGCGGTGCGGACGGCGAACGTGCCGGTCGGCGTGTTGGTCGCCGTGGCGACCCCGACCGAGCCGGCATCGTTGGCCCCGGGGTCGAGGGATGGGAGGGAGACGTTGACGACCGTGCCCGACCCGGACGGTGTGACCAAGACCGGGGTGCCGGCGCTCGCTACCGACGAAGTCGCATTCCCAGGGAAGGCGTTGAAGGCATAGACGTCGAGCGTGAGGGTCACGACCGTCATCGGAGCGAACCGGGCGGGGTCGCCAACGTGGAAGCTCAGGGTCCCCGAGCTTCCCGGCGTAAGGTCCGGGCCGGTCAGGTTGGATAACAACGTCGCATCGAAGCCGAGGGGAAGTGGCGGGTACGTGCTCGCCCGGGCGGTGGCTGGGGCACCCAGAATAGCGGTTAGGAAAATGGCCGTCGCGACGGCGATCGGAAGGAGACGGCCGCCCGCGGACCGGAGCCTACGCACCGGACTCCTCCGGGAACCGTCCGCTCTCGGCGAGCGCGACGAGACGCCGGATCCGCTCCACGGCCTGCCGCCGGCCCCGCCGTCCACCCACCCCGAGAAGTCCCGGCAGGCTCGGAGAGGAGAACGAGGCCGGAAGGGCCGTCGCTTTGTAGAGCGCCCGCGCCAGCGCGCGAGGCCGGTGGGTGAGCTCGACGGCGTCCAGGTCCGCCCGGAACTCCTCGCGTCGGGTGAGGGACTCCGCGAAGTACGCCAAGATCGGGTCCCAACGCATCATGCGCGAGAGCGTGCGGAAGAACGTGAGGTACCGGCCGTCGAGTTCGCGCAGGTGGCCGAGCTCGTGGGCGATCACCGCCTCCCACTCGTGGGGGTCGAGCTCCCCGAGTAGACCCTCGGAAATCATGATGACGTCCCGCGCTCGGACGCCGCGACCCCCGCCTCGTTCGAGGAGGGTGAACGCGAACGCGCCTTCCCCCGGCGCGTCGAAGGCGCGCAGGGTAGTCGCCGTCGCCGGTTCCGGAACCCGCGCCGGCCACGGGAGCTCCCGCGAGGGATAGAGCCGAAGGAAGCCTCGGCCCACCGCCTGGCTCAGGAGGAACGCCACGAAGAACACCGCGAACGCCCCGAGCGCGCCCGCGATCCAAACCCCGACGGAGCGTGTCCCGAACAGAAGCGACGGCGTCCGCGCGAGCGCGACCAGGGCCGCCCATCCGCCGTTCGCGAGAACGTAGGCAAGGGCGGTGGTAGCGAACAGCGCCCACGCGCCGAGGAACACCGCGCTCAGTCGGAACACGGTCGGCGAGGCGGAACGGCGGGACGCGAGGCCGAGCGAGACGCCGATCGCGAGCCAAGCGGCGACCGGCGCGTAAGCCCCGACGAGGGCGTCGGAGAGCATAGTGCAAACGCGGCGCGGCTCAATCGAGCCTAAGCCGGCGCCGAAGCTCTCGCTCCTCTTTCGGGTTCAGCTTCGCGATCTCTTCGTTCAGGTGGACGACCCCCGAGGGGCCGAACATGTCGACCACCCCGCGGAGCACGTTCATGAGGTATTTGTGTTCGACGTTGGCCGGCCGGTAAATATACCGCTCCCCGCCTCGGCACGTTTCTCGCCGCCGGGTCACGAGGTGTTTGGCATGGAGGCGCGCCAGGATCGTAGCCACGGTCGTATAAGCGACCCGGACCCCTCGCTCCTCGAGCGCCTTCCGGACGTCCCGTGCCGGAGCCTCCCCGAGCCCCCGCAGCGCGACGAGGACCTCCGATTCAAGCGTTCCAAGCATTCGGGACGTCCTCTTGGTTCGTTGAAAAGGGGTCCCACCTTAACACGTTCGAAGGAAAGGAAAGGACCGGTTCGTACCGACCGAACTCCGGCGCCCCCGTCCGACCCGAACCCCATCCCCGCCCTCGCAAGTCGGGCAAGGGTTAATGGGGGGGTCTCGCTGCGCGCCGTCGTGGCCGCCCGCAAAGCCCCGCCGGAGAGCGTCCTGGACCTCGTCGGCGGCACTCCGCTCGTTCCGCTGCGGCGGGTGACGCGGGACCTGCCGTACCGCGTGCTCGCGAAACTCGAGTACTTGAACCCCGGCGGGTCGGTCAAGGACCGGATCGGGGCCGCGATGATCGAGGCGGCCGAAAAGGACGGCCGATTGAAGCCCGGGGGCACGATCGTCGAGGCGACGAGCGGCAACACGGGCGTGGGTCTCGCGATGATCGCGGCGGTCCGCGGATACCGGATCGTGATCGTGATCCCCGACAAGATGAGCTCGGAGAAGATCCGCATGCTCCGGGCGTTCGGTGCACGGGTGGTGGTCACTCCCTCCGGCATCCCGCCGGACCACCCCATGAGCTACTACTCCGTCGCCCGGAGGCTCGCGACGGAGATTCCGGGCGCGTATTTTCCGAACCAGTACGAGAACATGGCCAACCCGGAGGCCCACTACCGCACCACCGGGCCCGAGATCGACCACGATGTTCCCGAAGGGCTGGGGGCCGTTATCGGGACGGTGGGGACGGGCGGCACGATGAGTGGGATCGGACGGTACTTTAAGGAACACCGACCGACGGTCCGGATCATCGCGGTCGACCCCGCCGGGTCGGTCCTGGGCCGTTATTTTCGGACCCACGAGGCGGGGCCGGCGGTCCCATACCTCGTCGAGGGGATTGGGGAAGATATGGTCCCGAAGTCGATCCAGTTCCAGTACCTCGACGATTTCGTTGAGGTGAACGACCGCGAATCGTTCCTGATGGCACGGCGGCTCGCGCAGGAAGAAGGGTTGTTCGCGGGCGGCTCCTCGGGTTCCGCCGTCGTGGGCGCCGTCCGTTGGCTCTCCGGACATCCGATCCCGGAAGGCAGCACCGTCGTCGTGATCCTGCCCGACTCGGGAGACCGGTACCTTACCAAGGTCTATTCCGACGACTGGCTGCGCGAACAAGGATTCCTCGACATCGCTCTCACCGCGAGGGAGCTCGTGAGCCGAAAGTCCGGCACGCCCGCGCTCGTCGCCGTCGAACCGACCACGGTCGTGCGGGACGCCCTCGCGCTCTTGCAACGGCACGGAATTTCCGCCGCGCCGATCCTATCGGGCGGCCGGCAGGTCGGTCGCATCGAGGAGGAGGACCTACTCCGTCGGGGCCTCACCGACGAGACGAGCCTCGACCGGTCGGTCCGCATGGTCCCATCGAAGCCCCTCCCGGAGGTGCCGTCGGACGCCTCGGTCGCTGAGCTGCTCCGCAGCCTGCGCGATGAGCGGACGCTCGTCGTGCGCGACGCGGTGTCCGGCAGCGTGATCGGGGTACTGACGCGCCACGACCTCGTTGGATTCCTTTCCGAAGAAGGTGGTCCCCATGCGGTTTAACACGCGACTGTTGCACGATGGACAACCGGCCGACCCCTTGACCGGCGCCGTGAACACTCCGGTCTACCTGACGAGCACGTTCCGGCAGGCGGCCCCGAATCGACACCAGGGATTCGTCTACGGCCGAACCGGCAATCCGACCCGGGCTGTGCTCGAGACCGCCCTCGCTCGACTCGAGGGTGGTGCGACCGGACTCGCCTTCTCGTCCGGCCTCGGCGCTCTCGCGACGCTCCTCGAATCGGTTCCGAGCGGCCAACGGATCGTCGCGGTGGACGACGTCTACGGCGGCACGTGGCGGCTGTTCGAACACCACCGGCGTCAGTTCGGGTTGCGCGTGGACTACGTCGATATGACCGACCTCGGAAAGCTCGAGTCGGCCCTCGCGACGCCGGCGGACATGGTCTACCTCGAGAGCCCGACGAACCCGCTGCTCAAGCTCGTCGACATCCGCCGGGCGATCCGACTGGCCCGGCGCGCCGGGGCGACCGTGACCGTGGACAACACCTTCGCCACGCCCGCGCTCCAGAACCCGCTCGAGCTGGGAGCCGACATCGTGCTTCACTCGACGACGAAGTACCTGGGCGGGCACTCCGACATCATCGGTGGGGCTCTGGTCCTGAGGCGGCCCAAGGACGGCGAACGATTCGCCTGGCTCCAGAACGCCGTCGGGGCGGTGCCGAGCCCGTTCGACTGCTTCCTCGTCCTGCGCGGGATCCACACCCTCGGCGTCCGGATGCGCGCGCACGGCGAGAGCGCGCGGGCGGTCGCCGACGCTCTCGAAGGGCACCGCCGTGTGCGGCGCGTGCTCTATCCGGGGCTCCGTTCGCATCCCCAGTATGCCCTCGCCCGCCGTCAGATGCGCGGTTTTGGTGGCATGGTGAGCGTCGAGTTGCACGGCGGAAAGCGCGCCGCGCTCCGGTTCCTCAAGGCGCTACGAATCTTCACGCTCGCCGAGAGCCTCGGCGGCGTCGAGTCGCTGGTCGACCACCCCGCTACCATGACGCATGCGAGCGTCCCCAAGGCGGAGCGCGAGGCTCATGGGGTGACGGACGGACTTCTCCGGCTCTCGTGCGGGATCGAGGACCCCGACGACCTCGCCGACGATGTCCGACAGGCGCTGCGGGGGATCTAGCCGTGCGGCGGTTCACGGTCTACGATAGCCGCACCCGGGAAACCCGCGTCTTCGCGCCGATCGCGGCTCCGCGGGTGGGACTCTACGTCTGCGGCCTGACCCCGTACGCGCCCGCTCACATCGGGCACGGACGCACGTTCGTCTTCTTCGACGTGGTCGCTCGGGCGCTCCGTCGGTGGGGGTACCGGCTCTTCTACGTCCAGAACGTCACCAACCTGGACGACAAGCTGATCGCCCGCGCCGCCGAAAGCGGGGAAGAGCCGCTCGAACTCGCCGAGCGGCACTTCGCGCAATATCGGCGTTCGATGGAGGCCCTGGGCGTTCGGTCGGTCGACTACTATCCGTTTGCGACCGACTACGTCCCCGAAATCGTCGCTCAGATTCGCCGGCTGGTGGACAAGGAGTACGCGTACGTCGCCGACGACGGCTCGGTCTACTTCTCCGTCGCGAAGTTCGCGGACTACGGGAAGCTCTCCGGCCAGCGAGTGGAAGCGCTCAAGCCGGGCGCCCGGCTCGAGCTCGACCCGCGCAAGCGCGCTCCCGAGGATTTTGTCATCTGGAAGGCGACGACGCCGGGCGAGCCGAGCTGGGAGAGCCCATGGGGACCGGGCCGACCGGGCTGGCATGTCGAGGACAGCGCGATGATCCTCCGGCTCCTGGGCGAGCGGTGCGACCTTCACGGCGCCGGCCTCGACCTGATCTTCCCCCACCATGAGGCGGAAGTCGCTCTCGCAGAGGCGACCACGGGTGCCGCGCCCTTCGCGAACTACTGGATGCACGGGGGCATGCTCCTCATGGAGGAGGAGAAGATGTCGAAGTCGATCGGCAACGTCGCGGCGCTCGACGAGACGATCGCCCGGTACGGGGCCGGTCCGCTACGCCTCTACTATCTGAACGCCTACTACCGGAGCCCGCTCGTCTACCTACCGGACAAAAGTCTCGAGGAGGCCCGCGAAGCGTACGCCCGCCTCACGGTCGTCGCCGACCGGATCGCTGAGATCCTCGAGCGGGACGGCGTCGACCGGTCGGGCGCCGAGATCCCTGAGCCGCTGGGCGACGAGGCGGAGCAGCTGGTCGAGAAGCTGGACGCGACCCTGGCAGAGGATTTCAACACCCGCGAGGCGATCGCCCTGCTGTTCGGTTGGACCCGGCGTCTCGCGGAAGAACTTCCTCGCCTGGAAGGGTACTCCGGGGCCGCGCTGGAGGAGCTCGCGGGCCCGTACTGGTGGGGCGAGGAAGTGCTTGGGCTATTCGCCCGGGCGCCGTCGGCTTCGGAAGGAGCCTGGGCCGCCCTCGTCCCGGTCGCGATCGAGGCCCGGGCTCGGGCCCGCGCCCGTGGAGATTTCGCGGAGGCCGACCGGATCCGCACCGAGCTCAGGGCGGTCGGCGTGGAGCTTGAGGACCACGCCCACGGTACCCGCTGGCATGCCGTCCGGCGCGGGTAAGGGTCGATGCGGGGGTTCGGTTTCCTTCGGCACGGTCCCCTGAGCGAGCTCGGGTTCGTGGAGATCCCCGAACCAACCCCCGGCCCGGGCGAGGTCCGAGTCCGGATCCGCGCCGCCGCGTTCAACCACCTGGACCGGTTCGTGCTCGAAGGAATCCCCGGAGTGCCGATTGCCCTCCCGCATGTTCTCGGGTCGGACGGTGCCGGCACGGTGGATGCCGTGGGGGAAGGCGTCCACGACCTCTCGGCAGGCGCGAAGGTCCTCCTGAACCCGGGGATGTGGGACGGCAGCTGCTCGGCGTGCCGCGCCGGCCAGGAAGCGCTGTGCCGGAACTATCGGATCCTCGGGGAGCACACCCAGGGCTCGGCCGCCCCGTTCGTCGTCGTGCCTCGTCGAAACGTGCACCCCTTACCGGAACGGATGTCGTTCACGGACGGGGCGGCCGCCCCGCTCGTTTTCCTCACTTCGTGGCGAGCCCTCGCGACCATCGGCGGCGTACGATCCGGCGACCGGGTGGCGATCGTCGGGGCGGGGGGCGGTGTCCCCACGGCCGCGGTGCAGGTGGCGAAGCTCCTCGGGGCGAAGGTTGCGGTCGCGTCGCGTTCGCCGGGCAAGGAGTCCCGCGTGCTGTCGCTGGGCGCCGATGCCTTCCTTCCTTTCAGCGAGGCCCGGCCGCTCGACCGGGCGCTCTGGGAATGGAGCGAGAAGAACGGCGTCGACGTCGTCCTCGATTCAGTCGGTGCGGCCACGCTCCCCCGGTCGATCCGCTCCCTGGCGCGAGCCGGCCGGGTGGTGGTGATCGGCGCCAGCGCGGGCCCGAACGTCGAGCTCGACGTCCGGACGCTGTTCTGGCGCCAGGCGTCGGTCCGCGGCAGCACGATGTCGTCGGCCCGCGAGTTTCTCGAGGTCTACGAGCACCTCGCCGCGGGCCGGTTGCGGGCCGTCGTTGACTCGGCCGTGCCGTTCGCGGAGGCCATCCGGGGGTTCCACCGGTTCGACGCGCCGGACCTGTTCGGGAAGATTGTGGTGCTGGACCCGCCCGGTTGACCTTCCGAAATCGACCGCCGAGCTCGAGCGGCCGCCGGTGAGCGAAGGCACCCTTAAATACCGGAACCCGACCTTTCTTCGGTCGTGAGTCGTTCACTGGGACGTCCCTCTCGCTCCGGGGGAACGCGCCGCCACGCCCCAAACCGAATGTCCGAAGCCTGGGTCACGGCCATCCTTCTCTTGGTCGTCATCGGGTCGCTCGGTCTCGTCGCCGGGATCGTTCCGGCGACCGCGGCGTCGACCGGGTCGGCCCGGGGGTTATCCTCAAGCTTGAGCGCCCAAGCACCGCTCACGCACGGCGACCTCCTGGTCGAAGCGGGGCAAACCTACGTCATCCAGCCCACCCTCGCGGGCCCCACTTACTACCAAGGCGGCAACATCACCGTCGAGGCGGGCGGGACCCTCGACGTCGAGAACGTCACGCTCTCCTTTGTCCAATACGTGGCGAACTCGGGCACCGCCGAGCAGCGGCTCTCCCACATCTATCGCTTCCAGGACGCGGGCACGGTCAACTTCATCGGTGCGAACCTCACCACCGATGTTCAGGTCATCAACGCGTACGCGAAGCTCAACTTCTCCGTCACGGGCACGGCGGACGCCCTCCGTTCCTCGTTCGCCTTTCCCGGCTGGATCTACATCAACGGTCCGAGCGCCCAGCTGACCCTCAACCAGTCGAACATCACATGGAACCCAGCCGTCCAGTCGCTGCTCGAGCCGCTCCCGATCAAGGGCGACACGCTGTGGGCCCCCACGATCAGCGTCGTCAACGGCGGGAACCTCACGCTGCTCGGGAGCCAGATCCAGAACTCCTACGCCGACAACACCCAAGCGTACAACTTCCCCCGGCCCACCCCGCTCGTCTTCGCCGTTCCGTCCCCGGGGGTGACCGCGGGGCTGGGCACGACGGAGTTCCAGGTCAATGGACCGAGCGATTCGGCCAACCTCACGTTGGACTACCTGTACCCCCAGGCGGGGGCGCTCAACGGTTACGTTGACCTGACGTTCTCGGCGTCTTCGACCGCCAACACGACGTTCGACCTGGGCGTCTCCTACGGCGGCACGATCTATTCCGTCGCGACCGGGCTCGTCGTCACGGGGAACCTTTCGGCAACGATGACGGTCCCGTTCTCGACCGCGCTCATCAACGCGATCACGGCGGGCGGCATGCTCCAATACCTCAACAACACTGGTGACTTCGGAGTGTCCGGCGTCATCGCGGTGACGGTCGATGTCACCGTGGGTCCGGCGCTCTCCGTGACCGGAGCCCGCTTCCAGCTGAACACCACGGGGGTCTCCTATAACGACTTGGTCGTCGGCTCGGAGTTCTCGGCCGTCGACTCTCAGCTCGACTTCAACTGGAACCTCTACAGTCTCGCGCCCGGCTACGCCTACTCGCAGCAGCCACCGTTCCCGTGGTTCTCGAACAAGCTCCTCTTCGAGGACCACGCGGTGGGGTACCTCGCGAACATCACCACCCCGGGCAACCCTCTGCCCGACGTGTTCAGCGCTTCGGCGTTGCTCCCCGACGCTACGAGCCAGGTGTACTTGTATCGGTGGGCTGAGTTCAACCTCACCGGCCGTGGCGGCGTCCTCCCCATCCAGGGAGCGACGATTTCCGCCTACTATGCGTACAATTCGAACCAAGCGAACAACGCCACCGCGACCGCCCTCAACCACCTCAAGACCACCGACCCGATGATCTGGGCCTACCTGCAGTACTGGGACCTTGAGCACGGCGTGCTGACCTACGGCACCTCGAACGCCGCGGGGCAGGGATATTTGCTGCTCGCCTCCGGCAACCTCACCGGGGCCACTCTCCCCGACGGAATCTTCCTCGGAGGTTATCACGTCGGGGTCTCCGTGCCGGCGGTCGGCGTAGCGAGCCACTGGTTCAATTGGTCCGTGAGCCCCTACCCCGGCGGCGTCGCTGCCGCGACCCCGCATTACAACGGACCGGACCTCGCTCCGAATCAGGCGTTCCCGGACTACTTCGGCGATGTCACGCTCTACTCGGTCCATGTCACGGCGAACGGCGCCGCGGCGACCGAGGTCGACATCGGGCAGACGCTCGGCGTCAAGGTCGTCGTGAACGACTCCGGTACCGCCACGATCACGCAGGTGCTCGCCCAGCTCTACTACAACACGTCATTCTCCCGGAGTTCGCTGCTCGCGGCGAACGAGTCGACGACCCTCCGCCTCACCGCGCCGGGCCAGCAGGCGACCTTCGACCTCTCCTGGCTGGTCACCGACACCGTCACCGGCCTCCACGGCTGGTTCGCCCACAACTTCACGCTCGCGATCGAGTTCAACTACAACGTTCCGTCCCTCGCCGGTGGCGCGTTCAACGACACGATCCCGCTCAAGGTCGCGCCGTCCGAGATCGCGATCACGCAGTTTACGCTCCCGCCGTCCACGATCCAGCTGACCGACGTCTACGTCTCGGCCGGCACCGTCGTCTACAACGGCAGTGAGCCGGCGACCATCCAGCTCTGGGCGACTCCGGTCGGCGGAGGTACGCCGACCCTGGTCGCGCAGACGCCGAGCCCCTCGGGCAACTTCAGCCTGCCGTGGTCGAACCTCCAGACGGTCTACCCGGCGCTCGTTCCCGGGACGAGCTACACGCTCTCCGCGCGAGCGATCTACAACGGGCGGACGGCGTACGACAACCTCACCGGGACGTACACCGTTCCGAAGAGCCCGACGTCGCCCACGAGCCTGCTGTTCCAGAAGTTCCTCGGCCTGCCGCTATGGCTCTGGATTGCGATCGCCGCCGCGGCGGCGGTCGCGATCGTGCTGTTCCTCCTGTTCGCCCGGCGTCAGGCGGCCGGTAAGCTCGTCGAATGCGGCGAGTGCGGCAACCTCATCCCCGAGGACGCGACCGTCTGTCCGAAGTGCGGTGCGGAGTTCGAGAGTGACCTCGTTCGGTGCAGCCGCTGCGCGTCGACCATCCCGGCCAACGCGAAGTTCTGCCCCGAATGCGCCGCGCAACTCCTCGGTAAGCCCGGCGAGGCCGAGGCCGACCCGGAGAAGCAGGCGTACGCGGACTTCACCGAGAAGTACCGCGCCGAGGCGAAGCGCGAGCTCGGGGACAACTACACCGAGGGAGCGTTCTGGGACTGGTGGAAGCGCCAGCCGTCGTACACTCCGTTCAGCCAGTGGAGCCTCCAGCAGGGCCAGGGCACGGCGCGCGCGGGCATGACCGCGCCGCCCGGAAGCACGCCACCGACGGAGGGCCCGGCGGGCCTACCGCCGCGGGGCGGAGCTCCGCCCGCCGCCGGCGCCCCGCCGAGGGGCGCGCCACCCGCGCCTCGGGCTCCTCCCGCGCCGCCCACGACCACCACGGTCCCGCCGCCGGCCCCCGGCGGTGCGGGCCTCAAAGCGTGCCCGAGCTGCGGTAAGGAGATCCCGGCCGAGTACCTCGTCTGCCCGTTCTGTAACGCGGTGACGCAGTAAGCTCGGGACGGCCGCTCCGCCCGTCCAACCCTTTCCCTCAACCTTTTTCTGGCCCCACCGCTCCCCGGGAGCGGGGCCATGACCGGGGACCTCGCTCGGGGCCGCCTCAAGATCGAGTGGGCCCGCTCGCACATGCCGGTGCTCGAAGGGATCCGTCGGCGCTTCGAGAGGGAACGGCCGCTCGCGGGACTCACGGTCTCGGCGGTGCTGCACGTCGAGGCGAAAACGTGCGCCCTCGCGCTCGCCCTCCGCGCGGCGGGGGCGAACGTCCGCTTGGCCGCTGGCAACCCGCTATCGACCGACGACGACGCGGTGGCGGCCGTCCGCGAGGAGGGCGTGCCCACCTGGGCGGAGAAGGGGGAGAGTCTCGCGCAGTATCGCGCCGGAGTCCAGGCGGTGCTGGACGCCGACCCGGACGTGATCGTCGACGACGGCGCCGACCTCGTGGCCCTCGTGCATACGAGTCTCGGCAAACGCGGAAGGATCCGAGGGTCGACCGAAGAGACGACGACCGGGGTGACACGGCTCCGGGCCCTCGAGCGGTCCGGTAAATTGCTCTTCCCGGCGATCGACGTGAACGACGCCGAGATGAAGCACCTCTTCGACAACCGCTACGGCACCGGGCAATCGACGGTCGACGGGATCCTCTCGGCCACCAACCTTCTCATCGCCGGGAAGGTCTGCGTGGTGGCCGGCTACGGCTGGTGCGGCAAGGGTGTGTCGGCCCGGCTGCACGGCATGGGCGGCGAAGTCATCGTCACCGAGGTCGATCCGGTCCGGGCGATCGAGGCGCGTCTCGACGGATACCGCGTGGAACCGATGTTGGACGCGGCCCGGGAGGCCGACCTGATCGTGACGGTCACCGGGAACACGGGCATCGTTCGGTCGGAGCATTTCCGTGTCCTCAAGGACGGTTGTCTGCTCGCGAACTCCGGGCATTTCGACGTCGAGGTCTCGAGGCGCGACCTCGAGGGGATGGCGGTGAGTCACCGGACCGCCCGCCCGAACGTCGAAGAGTACCTCTTCGCCGACGGCCGCCGGGTCTATCTGCTCGGCGAGGGGCGGCTCGTGAACCTCGCCGCCGGCCAAGGCCATCCGGTGGAGATCATGGACCTGTCGTTCGCCCTGCAGGCACTCAGCGCCGAGCACCTCGCGAAGCACGGGCGCGAGATGGCGGCCCGCGTGCACGCGGTACCCGCGGAGCTCGACCAGGAGGTCGCGCGGGCCGCGCTCGCCCCGCTGGGGGTCCGGCTCGACGCGCCGACGGACGAACAGGTGAAGTACGCCCGGGCATGGGAGGATGGAACATCATGAGCGAAGAGAAGGTCCCGAACGAGCTGCGGTACACGAAGAGTCACGAGTGGGTCAAGGTCGAGGGCGACGTCGCGACCGTGGGTATCACCGACCACGCGCAGGCCGCGCTCACGGACATCGTGTTCGTCGATTTGCCGGCGGCGGGCAAGGCCGTCACGAAGGGCGGCAGTGTCCTCGTCCTTGAGTCGGTGAAAACGGTCGCCGATGTCTACGCCCCGGGGAACGGCTCGGTGAAGGAGAGCAATACGGAGCTCAAAAGCCACCCGGAGTTCGTGAACCACGACCCGTACGGGAAAGGTTGGCTCTACCGCATGCAGCTCGGTGCCCCGATTGCTTCGGGGGAGCTCTTGTCGGCCGACGAGTACCGTGCGTTAGTCGCGTCGGGAAAGTAAGCGAGCCTGTCCGCGGCGCGGCCGAGCCTAACGGCCCTTGAACTCGGGCTTGCGCTTCTCGAGGAAGGCCCGCATCCCTTCGAGGCGGTCCTCCGTCGCGAACGTCGCCCCCGCGGACTCGCCTTCGAGGTAGAGAGCGCTTTCGAGGGACGCGTCCATCCCTCGGTCGATCACGCGCTTCACCCACTGGACCCCGAGCGGCGCGCGGCTCGCGATTATCTCGGCGATCCGGGCGACGTCCTCCCGGGCGGTCGCCGCCGGCAGGACCCGGGCGACGAACCCCATCGCGTACGCCTCTTCGGCGGAGACGGGAACGCCGGTGTAACCGAGCAGCTTCGTCCTCGCCCGACCGATGAGCCGGGTGAGACGGCTCGAGCCGCCCATCCCCGAATGGATACCGACCGTCACCTCGGGCAGGCCGAGGAGCGAGCCCTCCGCGGCGACGATGAAATCCGCCGCGAGGGCCAGCTCGAGCCCGCCGCCGAGCGCATACCCCTCGACGAAGGCGATCACCGGGGCCGGGAAGCGCTCGATCCGGTCGGCGACCCGCTGACCGTGGAAGCCGAACGCCACGCCTTCCGCCAGGCTCTTGCGCTCCATTTCCGCGATGTCCGCGCCGGCGGCGAACACGGGCGAGGAACCCGCGAACACGACCGCTCGGACGCCGTGCTCCTGCTCGAGCGACCGGAAGGCCCCCTCGACCTGGCCGAGAACCTCCGAGTTGAGAGCGTTCAGCGCTTCCGGACGGTCGAGGAGCACCCACGCCACCGACCCCTTCCGGTCCACCCGGACATACCGAAGGGGCCAGCTGCGCTCGCCCCGGCTCGCGCGGTCCTTGAGCTCCTTCGAGACCGGGAAGTTCCCGGGCCACCGATCGGCATACTGCTCCACGAGGCGCAATCCCTCGGGGACCCCGACCGACGAAAGTTGCGCGAACGGTCCGAACCGGCGGCGGAGGCCGACGGTCGCTCCACGGTCGGTCGCCTCCGGGCTCGCCACCCCCTCCTCGACGAGGCGGGTCGCGATCCCTACGGTCAGCCCGAGGAATCGCTCGCGGACCGCGGCCTTGCGGGTCGGGTCGACCTCGGTCTCCTTCCAGCGCCACGGCTGGTTCGCGCGGAACTGGCTCTCGAGCAACTTCGACGGCGCGTAGGCCGGGCCGAACGCGCGGTAGAGGCTGGTTTCGGAGTGGAAGGCGATGGGGATCCCGGTGACGTTCATCAGCTCGAACGGGCCGAGCGTTGCCCCGAACAGCTCCCGACCGACCTCCTCGATGGTGGCGAGGCTCGCGACGTTCTCCTCGGCGAGCCGAGTCGCCTCGTTGAGGTACGGGACGAAGAAGCGGTTCACGCAGAACCCGGCCCGGTCGGCGGTCTCGATCGGGACCTTGCGGATGAGGTAGGCGAACCGCTCGAGCTCGCCCATCGTGGCCCGGTCGGTCGCGGCGCCGGCGATGATCTCGAGGAGCTTGTTCACCTGAGCCGGATAGAAGAAATGGAGCCCGGCGAACCGGGCCGGGTTCGGGAACCCTTCGGCGAGCTCCGTGACCGAGAGGGACGAGGTGTTGGTGACGACGACCGCGTCGCGGCCGACCTCCGGCCCGATCTCGGCGAACAGGGGGCGCTTCACCGAGGCGTCCTCGAACACCGCCTCGATGACGAGCGAAGCGTCCCGCACCGTGGCGACGAGGTCGGTCGAGAAGCTGATCCGGCCGAGGACTTCGTCGCGT
>Ga0187772_10000037_pt1 | contig 46167 bp, 45 predicted proteins | sample 0116_SJ02_MP15_2_FD_133137 | JGI IMG/M metagenome (GOLD analysis project Ga0187772, IMG submission 133137) | Tropical peat soil microbial communities from peatlands in Department of Meta, Colombia - 0116_SJ02_MP15_20_MG | ecosystem: Environmental > Terrestrial > Soil > Wetlands > Peat | place... | reverse complement strand
TGCCCGCGGACAACGCACTCGACATCGTCGACCCGCCGAAAAGCGCGCGGTCCGCCTATCCGATCGCCACCTTCACCTACATGATCGTGCCGGCCAATGACGCGCACAAGTCGCTGCTCAAGCGATGGCCCGCGTAACGCCCTCGGGCCAGGTCAGGCGTTTGGGGCGTCGCTCGACTTCGCCCGCCTTCCGGCGACCGTCCTGCGCGCGAGCAACGAGACAGCCAGCCATTTCGCGGCCACATCGTAACCTCCCGCCCCGGCCAGGCGACTGTCGGGTTCCCTCAGCGGCTCGCCGCTTGAGCAAGCGCTTGTACCGCGCCGACGCTACAGCCGGCGCCCAACGACAGCTCGATGCCGTCTTAGATGCTTCCGGCTCCTTCGCGGTCGATCGAATCACTATCGGTGTGACCAGATGGTCCAACCGAACCTCCCCCCGGGAGCGGGAAATCAAGACGCTCACCGCGCGCGGGATCTGCCGTCAGCTGAGCGTCCCTCCCCACGGGACGCATGACCCCGAAGACGTGGGCACGAAAACGTGTGCCGAAATATGTCCCGAACTCAGCAATTCTGAGGCGATCGAACCTCACCCAACCAGACTGAAACACCCGTATCTAACGTGAAGAGCCCTGCAAATCCGGGGCGCGGCCGGGGCCGCCCGCCCCCTGCTCGCGGCATCGTTCCCGAACGCGCTTCGAGCGGGAGGATCACCAACCCTCTTCACGCTCAAGGCGACCAATCCGTCCTCGAACGAACTGTCCGCGACGATGATGCACTTCGTCGTCTTCCGCGGCGGCCCGGCGGCGGGTCGCGTCACGGCCGACCGAGTCCACCTGTCCTATTCAGCCAAGGGGCCGGAGGGCCCATTCGTCCCGGTACCGCTCGTCGGCTCGACCGACAACGGAACCGTCATAGAGGGGTACATCGGCTCGCTGCGAGGGATCACGCTGCCCGCCCACGGCTCGCTGACGCTCGCGCTCCGAGTCGCCGTCGCTGGACCGTCCCGGTGTCCAAGTCCACGCCACTGCTCGTCTTCCGGGCATTCCTAGAGCAAACTTTGGGCTACGGTTGTTTCACCGCAACGTTTCCGCGGGAACGTGTGTAGCCCAAGTCCCGGGTTCGGCTCTCAGGTGATGGCGCCAGCCAGGACAAGGGCGGCCGAACGACCAAGATCGGCGCGCACAATCGGTACATGATGAAGTTGGCCTGCCCTCCGCAGACGCCGAGACACCCGCGAGGATCAGCAGCGCCGCGGACGAGAGGGCGGCGGCGGTCTGAGTCGCCCCCCGATCTGCGCCGAACCGCGCTGTCATCACAACCATCAACGCGCCCGTGAAGATCAGCAGGATCGCTTCAGCGATCCACTCCATCGTCAGGATCCGGCGGTTGTCCGTGGTGATCGGTTCAAAGCCGCGCACCACCTTCCTCGTCGGATAGAGGTGGGCGGTACCCCAGAGGATCGTGAGCGCGCCGCCGGCGTCCACAAGAAACTCCCCTAACGTCATCGGAGCAAACACTCCCGGCCCCCGTGCCGCCGGTCATCGGTACCTACCCGCTGCCCAGACCCCAGGGTCGCCGCCTGGCGCGCCGCACGTCTCAGCGGCGAGACGGACCGTTAGACCCCGCGTCGTACTCTGTCAGCGGGGTGAGGTTGCGCGACCATCCCTCTAGGACGGGCGTGAGGACCCGCCACGCCTCCTCGGCTTCGTCGGCGCGGATAGATAGAGCGCTGTTGCCGTGCAGCACGTCGAGCAGGATCCGACCGTAGGCGGGTAGGTCGGGCGGCGCCGTGTTGGCGCTGAGTGTCAGCGGCACCAGCGTCACCTCGACGCCAGGCCCGGTGCCGGTCAGCTCAAGGCTGAGGCCTTCTGGTTCAAGTCCGAAGTGCAGCCGGTTGGGTTCCGTCCAAGGTGGGTGTTCGAAGGGAAGGTGCGGCACGGCCCGGAAGTGCGCGACTACTTCCTTACGATCCTCTCCCATCGCCTTGCCCGTGCGAAGCCGGAACCTCGTGCCCGACCAGCGCCAGCTGTCGAGTTCCAGCGTCACCTCGGCGAAGGTCTCGGTGCCGCGCTCGGGCGTTACTCCGTCTTCCTCCACGTAGGAGGGGATGTTTCTATCGCCCACGCGTCCCGCCCGGTATCTGGCGCGGCGGGTGCGGGTGGCGACATCCGCGTCCTCGAACTGGCGCACCGAACGCAGAACATCGACCTTGCGGTCGCGCAGATCTCGTTCGCCGAGGCTGATCGGCGGCTCCATCGCCACCAGACAGAACAGCTGCAAGAGATGGTTTTGCACCATGTCCTTGAGCGCCCCCACGTGGTCGTAGTAGCCGGCTCGTCCCTCGAGCGCGAGCGACTCCTCCCAGATGATCTCGAACTCCTCGATGTGTGCGCTGTTCCAGATCGGCTCGAGCAGGCGGTTGGCCAGTCGAGTCCCAAGCACGTTCTGCACGGTGGTCATGGCCAGGAAGTGATCGACGCGAAAGACGTGGCGTTCGTCTACCAGTTCTCCGAGGAGGCGATTAAGCGCCATCGCGCTGTCGAGGTCCTCTCCGAACGGTTTTTCGAGAACCAGCTGGCTATCTGCGGGAAGCCCCGCCTGGTGGAGTGCCGAGACCGCGCCAGGGAAGACGGCCGGGGGCAGCGCGAGGTAGACAGCGACGGGTCCGCCACCCGCTAGACACGCCGAAACACTTGCCGGATCGGCGAGCTCGAGCCGTTGATAGCGCGACGATCTCAGCAATGTCGTCGTCGCGCCGGGGTCAACGTCTGTGGCCTCGCGCCGTAGCCAGCCGGCGGCCCAGCTTCGGAACTGCTCGTCGTCCCAATCCTCTCGGCTCGCACCCACGAGCTCGAACCTCTCGGAGAGGCGTCCGCGCGCCTGGAGAGCGGCCAGGGCCGGAAGCAGGTAGCGGCCCATCAGGTCGCCCGTGCCACCGAATATGACGAGCCGATCGATCACGCCAGCGCCTTATCCGGCCGGTGCCGGCTCTCGCGACTCATCGAGCGCCGTGGCAAGCGTGATGCCGGCGGCGATCACTCCAATGTGACTGAAGGCTTGGGGAAAGTTTCCGAAGATGAAGGCTTGGGGAAAGTTTCCGAAGAACTCGCACGACGAGGGGTCGATCTGCTCGGGCAGCAGCCCAGCGAGCTGGCCCGGGCGCACAATGACGCGTAGAGCTCTGCGGCTGTGTCGAGTTGGCCTTACCTGGCCAGGTTCTCGACCAGCCAGAAGCTGCACAGCACGAACGCGCCTTCGTCGCGCGAGATTCCGTCGGGGGAGTCGCTGCGCAGGTATCGGCCGCCATCGCGGTCTTTCGCGCCTCGGCTGTCGCCCGCGCCTCGACCCAGGTTGCGAGGGCATCGCCCATTCCCGCCACGAAGAAACGCACCGGAGCGTTCACCGCCACCTTGGTGTCGACCAAGACAAGGTCGGGATTCCGAGGAAGCAGCATGTACTCCTCGAACACGCCATCGTCGGTCGCCAGCGCGCTCGTGGGCATATCCGTCGAGACGATCGTCGGCACGCTCGCCCACTTCACTCCCGCCTCATGGCCAACTGCCTTGGCGGTGTCCATCGTCTTGCCGCCGACGCCGACGACCACGCTCACCCCTCCCCCTCCCCCTCCGCGAGTCCTCTCAGTCGTTCGATCTCGCGCTTGGAGCATTCACCTCCGAAAGTCTGCTCGATCAGTCGTAACCCGGCTTGCGCGAGAGACCCCTCGACCTTGTCCCGCACGAGCCTCCACACGCTTTCATCGGCGATCACGAGCGCGTTCTTGCTGAGCTCCTCGACGTACTTCCCCAGGGAGGAGAGGAGGCCGCGTCCCTGGACGTACTTCCTCGGCGCGATCAGCGTTTGCGAGACGTACATCTCTGTCATGCCGACTCCTGTGATCCGATTGGACCCTGGTAATGGGGCAGGTTCCCACAACCGCACACAAACGCCACAGCGCCTCCGGTTGTGTCCCGAAACACGTCCCGAACTACGCAATTCTGACCCGGTCCAACCTTATCTAACTAGAAAGAATCGCCCGTATCTGCGGCAATTGCCCTGAAATGAGCGACTTGTGTGAAGGGGTTGGGGGTCGACTGCCCCGGCGGGCTCTGTCTGCCTTCCTGGACGAGCTGGCGAAGCTCGCGGGCGGGCGGGAAGCACAGGAAGCGATCCAGGCCTACCTCGAGAAGTACGGCATGCGCTGCGTCGGCGAAATCGACATCACCAGGCCACGCTGGAGCGAGCGCCCCGCCACGCTCGTGCCACTGATTCTCGACAACATCAGGAACTTCACGCCCGGCGAGGCCAAGCGGCGCCTCGAACATGGGCGCCAAGCGGCCCGGAGCAAGGAACAAGAGCTGCTGGAGCGCCTACGCGCCTTGGCAGACGGAGCGAGCAAGGCCAAAGAGGCCAAGCAGATGATCGACCGCGTCCGGACCTTCAGCGGCTACCGCGAGTACCCCAAGTACGGCATCGTCGACCGCTACTTCGTCTACAAGCAGGCCCTGCTGGAAGAAGCCGAGCGCCTCGTGCGGGCAGACGTGCTCCGCGACAAGGAGGACATCTTCTACCTCACTCCGCCAGGACCATCGAAGGGCGCGCCCGCGTCATCCGAGACATCGCGCAGGCCGACATCGAAGCCGGCGACATCCTCGTCACCACCTACACCGACCCCAGCTGGACACCCCCTGTTCCTCGCGATCAAAGGCCTGGTGACGGAGGTCGGGGGCCTGATGACCCACGGCAGGGTAATCGCACGCGAATACGGTGTGCCCGCGGTCGTGGCCGTAGAGCACGCCACCCAACTGATCCGGGACGGGCAGCGAATCCGCGTGAACGGAACAGACGGATACATCGAGATCCTGCACGACCCGGGCCAGCCACGCGACGGCGCGGCGCCACCATGCGCGTGTTGACGTGAGAGGACGTCCCGTGCGCCAGCCGCTTCCGGCTCCTGCTGCTCGCGCCGGAACCAGACCCCGCGCGGCGCCGCATCTTCTCGTTCCCGTGGTGGGCGCGAGCTTATGAGACGTACCGATGACCAGTCACCACAGGCGTCGACGCGTCCGCGGACAGCCTTACCGACGACGCGCCCGCGAGGTTCGTCGCCGCCGGCGGAGGCGCGACCGCCCGGCTCTGTGCGGTTACGGGGCCTGGATGCCCGGCGGGAGGCCGGCGGGGATGAACGCTCGGAGCTGGAAGTTGTACGGCGTGTCTGGCAGCAGTCTGCCGTCCGGTAGGACCCGCCAGATCGTCGGCCTGGCGCGGACGGTGCGGTCCTCGCAGATCAGCCCCCCGTCCCCGACGGGGTGTGTCTCGATCCTGCCTCGCACAGCGCTCAGCAAACGACTCAAGCCGCTGATCGCTGCGTCGGTGATCTCGACCTCGCCCCGGCGTGAACCGCTCGACGCCTGAGCCTTACTTGCGCCCATACGGTCCCTGATCGGCACCCGCGGCGGGGTTCTGTAATCAGTCGTCCCGACGCGGCTGATCGACGCCGGCGCCGCGACCGGAGTTGCCCTCTGGCTGAGCCGCGGCTTTGGACGCTGTGCGCGTCGCTCGTGGCCTGGGCGCGAAGCCCTACGACGCGTCGTACTGTCGGACGACGGTGAGCTGTGACGCTCGGCAAGCGCCGCGCGCGCTGCCGACCCCCTGGCTGCTCGAACCTTACGTGCCGGCATGAGTTGTTGGCCTTCGTCAACGGGCATAGTCGTGATCGGCTAATTGGTACTCGTGCCGCACTTGCGGGTCATCCGCGAGATTCCGCAATCGTGATCCGTAGTCGGGGCCGGAGGTATACGGTCACGTTTGGACGAGAAACGCCACCAATGCCGTGTGGTCAGGCGCTACGCGGCGCGGCATCCGCGTCTCGACGGGCAACGCACGCCCGGCTCGCCCCGGCAAGTCACCACGCTGCATGGGTCGACGTTCGATCACTGCTGGATTGACCAACGCGGAGCAATCCGTGGCGTGCTCGGACCCGAGCTCCGGCTCTTCTGCTCCTCGCCAATCGGGAGCCGATCCGAAGTGACGCGCGTTCCGTCGGCGGCGGAGCGGAGGTTGTGCTGGCTGTCCTTGCTCGGGGGCCGAGTTGGTAACTAACCTACGTATTCGCTGTGCGGGTTATTGCGGATCATGAGGCGCCCCCTTCGCGTGTGTAATGAAGCGAACGAATATCGAGTAGCGGTTGGGCAAGGGCACGAGCGTGATCACGGCCGAACGACCTTTGCTGAGTGCGCGTCATTTCGCCTCGCGCCCTTGCCCGGCTGTCCCAAGCCAGCCGCCAGGGGTTGGGGTGAGCCGGCAATTTAGATTGTCGAATTTCGACTTCTAACGAGCAGTACCGCACGCGCGAGCCCGGCTCGGACGGCAATCCCGGCCGTCGCTGGGTCGCCAAGGCGATCCCCGTCCTGGCCCCTCAGCCGGGGGCCAAAGCAATCCTCGGTGTGGTGCGCCGATAGCTACGGGAGTGGGTGATCGACGTCGACGGGGGGCAAGTCGCGCACCTCATCCTTCTTCAGGGTCAGCCTAATCGTGTCGCCGACTCGCGTCACGGCGCTGATCGGGATCGCGACCCGCTTCTGGCCCCAGAGGTGACCCTCCTCGAGCAGGATGTGCGTGACATGGTGATCATCGGGCTCAATCACCAGGCCCTCGACTCGCCCGATCTCCCCGTCGGCGGCGTGCACGGCCTCGCCGCGGCGAACGTCCACCTCGCCGAGAGGAACCCAATCGCGCCTTTCCACCCCCGGACTCGACCTCATGAGAGGCATGCTCGCCGGGCCGTAACCGCCCCTATGCAGACTCCATAAGGGCAGCGTCAGGACGTCTTTGGACCCGTAGCCGATCACGTCGCCCGATGCGGGCAGGTAGTCGGTCTCCTGGGCGTCTTCGAACTGGGCGAATTGGGCCAAGGTGCAGGTCAGTTCGATCCGCTTCCCGGTCGCGACCACGTATTTGATCGGCACGAGATGGCCTCCCGCTCGCCGATGCCGCGGTTCGACGACGAGATGCGTCACGGCCTGCGCCACGGGATCCACGACGACGCGGCTGAGCACGCCGCAGACGCCATCGGAGCAAGCGACCTCGCATCCGATGTCGAACTCCGCTGTTCGGCTCATCACACCACCCTCCTCGTTCTGGTCGGAAAACACCGGCACGATCTTCCGGCAGTTGTAGCGCGAGCGCGAAGCCGAGCCCAGGCACGCGCGCGGGCGCTCCGAGCGGCACGTTTCGGCTTGACTGCCGCGCTACGCGACTCCCCGCCAGACTGCGGTCGTCCCGCTGAACCCCCCGGCGGCGAGAATCCGCCCATCGGGGCTGAACGCGACGCCGAAGACAGGGCCGGTGCCGCCGTTGAGCGTGGCGATCGGCATGTCGGTCGGCAGGCTCCACAGCTGGACCGTTCCGTTCTCGCTGCCAGTGGCGAGAACGGGTGTGTGGGGAGCGAACGCGACGCAGTTCACGGGGCCGCTGTTACCGATGTGCAGCGTCCGGACCAAGTGGTGGCTTTGCACATCCCACAGGCCGACCGTCCCGTTGTCGCCGTTTCCGGCCGCGAGAGTCCGACCGTTGGGACTGTAGGCAACGCTGTTGACGAGGTGATGGGTCCGCAGCGCCAATCCGAGCGGCCGCCGGCTTCGGAGGTCCCACAACACGACGGTTCCGCGGATGTCAGCCGCCGCGACGGTGCGCCCATTAGGACTGAACGCGAGGGAAGCGATCGCGCCGGCATGATTGTTCAGCTGTCCGAACAGGCCGTGGCTGCGCACGTCCCACAACTGGACGGTGCCATCGGCGCTCGCCGCCGCGAGGATCCGCCCGTCGGGACTGAACGCAACGCTATAGACCGAGCCGGCATGCGCCACTAGCGACGCTCCGAGGTGCCTGCGGCTTCGTGCGTCCCATACGCGAACCACCCCGCCTCGACTTCCAGCGGCGACGAAACGCCCATCGGGGCTGAACGCGACACTGTCGACAATGTGAACGAGCCCCCGGAGCGTCCCGACCAGACGGTCACGACGAAGGTCCCACAATTGCACAGTGCCGTTTTCGGTCGCGATCGCGAGTGTGCGCCCGTTGGGATTGAACGCGACGCTACTGACCGGGCCGGCATGACCGGCCAGAGGCGTCCCCACCGCGGGGGAAACCGTGCGCAGGAACGTTCGATCACCATGAGCCAGGACAGGGCTGGCGATAAGGAATACCGCGACCGCCCCGGCTGTCAACGCTCGTTTGAGCCTAACGATCAATCTGCCCTCGTTGACGCCCGGGCTGACGAAGAATAGCGATGCTAATCACACGCCTTCAATGCCGTCAAATCGTCCCGCGAGCACGGCAAGCGGCCCCGGCCCGGACCACCGCCCTGCCCAGCGCCAATGTCATCACCGCGTGGCTCGTTAGGGGATCGGAGGCGTCCGGCGACAACTAACCGGCGCGGCGATACTCGTCGGAACCGGTTGTGCGCCGCAACCCGCCGCCGCTACGTGTCGCGACGTCTCTCGCGGCATTCGCGGGCGGCGGTGGCGCCGAACCGGCGCGGAAGCCCCGACTCGTCGCCGCTGATTGGAGAGATGGGGCAAGTGGGCCATCCGTGGCCCTCCTGCTGAGTCACCGGCGGGTGTCTACGCCCGTCAACTGGTGGTGCAAGCGCCCTTATAGATCTTCTTGGGGATCGCGTGGGTTTGGCACGGCTTGGCACGGTCGACGGTTACCCACACGCCGTTCTTGGCCTTGTAGACGGCGATCGCGTCGAAGCCGTGCGTGCCGCCGACCACGATGCCGGAATATGCCCAGCCGCCAGCACACCCGAACGAACCCTGGAATTTCGCGTTCTTCGGCTGCGCCGATCCGCGCTTGAGACCAGCGCTGAGCGCCTTCGCGGTGCACGGCGGGTACTTCGACTTGCTAGTGGAGGCGCTGGCCGCGGCTGCGAACGCGGCCATCACAAGCAGCGCGGTGGCTAGCAGGATGAGACTGCCCCGTGTGGTTTTCATGCCGTGAAACTACCGGCCTCGCCGGATCGCCGCATCCTGGTCGCCCTGTCTGGGTCACCGCCCGGACCCAAGGCAGCCGGCCTTCGCGGCATCGGTCCGCCTTTCGCAGGTCGTCCAAGCCGGTGCTGCGCCGCCAGGTGCCCCGACTGCCACTTCACACCGGTCTACGTAGGCTTGCGCAGCGGGCAGAAAACGAGCGCGCCGGTCAGCAGCCGTTCGTGCTCAAGAGTGACTGCTTGCACCGTCTCCGGCGCAAGACTTAGCCGCGGATTGCCGCTCCGGCGGGTCGCCGACTGAAAGCAGAAGCCCGGGGCAGCCACGACCGAGCCGCTCAGTTGCCTCGGCCTGTAACAGCGACAGTCTGAGTGGATAATGCATTGGGCCATGGATTTCCACGATGGAACCGTGGGGTGATCTCCTCGCGAGCGTTCCATCCGGCCTTAGCCGCTTCAATGGAAGCTCTGTCGGCCCCGTTCGCGTGACATGGGCGACGGCGAGCCCCGAGGTGGCCCCTATTCGCCCTAAGCGCAGAGCCAGCGGCCGCAGACGCTGGTCCAGCCTGATGTCCGCGCACAACGCAGCGCTCCGGCCCGTCGCCAAACAGCCGTCAGGCGCGAGCAGGAGTCGAGCTCTGGGACGCCGGGAGCGTGAATGGTTGTGATGGCCTCAGAAAGGCGATTCTGGCCCCGGACGCAGGCGTCCAGTTGACGAAGCGGATCTCGTGCCCGCTGACGGAAGGATGATCGAACATCGCGAGCCTCGGCCTTAGTCGGGCCGAGTCGTTCGCTGGGGTGGCGTGCGTGTGGCATCGTTGCGGTTGATGGCGGTCACGCTCCAGCGGCACGTGCTTGGCGTCACCTGGGTCGAGCAGAGTGCGATGGCGCGCGCAGCGCATGGGCTTCTCGACGAAGGTCGGGTGTGGCTGATCGACCCGTACGAGGACGCGGAGGCGCTGGCTGTGGTGGCCGGACTCGGCACGCCGGCCGGTGTGCTGCAGTTGCTCGATCGCCACAACCGGGATTGCGAGCGGCTCGCGCAGCGATTCGACGTGCCGCTCTTGCGTCTCCCGGTCAAGGCAGTTGGAACACCTTTTCAGGCGATCCCCGTGATCTCGAACCGAGCTTGGCGCGAGGTCGCGCTGTGGTGGGCCGAGCGGGAGACCCTGGTGGTTGCCGAGGCGGTCGGCACGGCACCGGCGTTCGCGCTCGGGCACCCGGTCGGAGTGCATCCCATGCTGCGCCTGACCCCGCCACGCAAGCAGTTCTCGCGGCTCGAGCCCGAGCGCCTGCTCGTCGGTCATGGCCAGGCGCTCGAGTCCGGCGCGGATGCCGCCCTGCGCGACGCGCTCGCCCGGTCCCGTCGCGACCTGCCGCGGTTCCTGCTGAGCATCCCCAGCCTGCTCCGCGGCGCCTGATCCTCGCTCGCCCGCGTCCGGCGTGACGCGCGGTCTTACGCGGAGTCCGGTGCGATCTCACCATTCCAAAGCCCACCGCGCACGACGCGGAGCGGCGATACGCCGCCTGTTGCGTTCAGACCCGTGTCAGCGAACGCTGATTAGGTCCACGACGAAGACGAGGGTCTCGTCCGGTCCGATCGCCCGGCCAGCGCCGCGCTTGCCGTACGCGAGCATCGGCGGGATCGTGATCCGCCGACGACCCCCGACCCTCATCCCGGCCACACCTTGATCCCAGCCGGCGATGACCTGACCTTTACCCAGACCGAACTTGAAGGTGCTGCCACGGTCCCATGATGCGTCGAACTGCTGCCCGGTCTTCCATGAGACGCCGACATAATGCACCTCGACGACGCGTCCCGAGACAGCCTCATCACCATCTCCGACGACGATGTCCTCGATCTCGAGCTGGTATGACGGCGCCTGATCGGACGGCACCACGACATCTGGCTTCTCACCTATCGCCACGATCCCAGCCTACCGGTCTGCGCCCTCGGCGTCGCAACAGCGCCTCTCACGCAGCCCAACCTGCCGCGTTGCCATCAAGGCAGAAGCGCGTGCTCCGGCGGACGCTCTGGGTTCAATCGCCAAGCGACTCGCCTGTGATGGCGTAACGGATGTATCCGGCCAGCAGCCATAGCAACGGCCACGTCAACAGAGCGAACGCGAGCGTACATGCAGCCGTCTGTCGCAATCGCGCGTGAGCACCCGCCCGACGATCGAGCGGGAGGGTCGCGATCCCCGTCGCCACGAGACCGATCACCAGTCCCCAAGGGGCCGAGGCCGCTAAACGCGGCGATCCATCCGATTACGCCGCCGAGCAACGCGGCGACGCCGCCGCGCGCCAAGCACTACTCCCGAATCGCCGCCGCACATGACCACCTGGTCGCCAAAACCAGCGGCGGGAGCCTGCGCCGACTGGCCCGCCAGAGCAATCGTTCGCTTACCGCAGGGCGGTCCAGGTTCGAAGGTGGTCCTGGCTTGGAACACGGGTAGCCGAGCAGACCGTCCGCTCGGCTAACCCGATGCTTGTATAGGTCCAGATCAGCGACTACTTGGATTTGGGACGCTTGACGATCTGGAAGAGCTTGTAGGCGCGCTCTTTTCCTCCGCGTGTCGGCGGGAATGTGTTGCCTTGTTCGTGTATCTCTTGTCGTCCTGCGTACTGGTCATTTTCATCGACGAGGCTGTACACGGCGGTAGAAGGCACGGCCTGGCCCGGTTTATATGGATGAGCTGGAATGGGATTCACCCCCTTTCTGAATGTTCGAAGTCTGTCCTTTGGGCCGGAGCTGGCGCCAAGCGCAACCTTGCGGCAGGTTTGGCAACCAGACGCCGGCCCTCAGACCGGTGGGTTCTGACGCGTGCGTCCCGACGTTGAAAGCGGCGTCGAGCGAGCGTTGCCGTGGGGTGGCCCAACTCGCTCTGCAATTAGCGGCCGGTTACTTCTAAGACTTCGGTGCAGGTGAGAGTGGCACCGGCGTTGGTCGAGGTACAGCTCTCGGACCCCTTTCCCTCAAACCCCATGAATGAGCCGGTTCCTCCGGACACTGTAATCGTGTTCTCCCAGCTCGCGTCGGTGTCGCTGGTGAACTGGTACGTACCTGTGTAGTGCCCGCGGAGGGTGCCGGTCAGGAACCACTTTGTGAACGGTCCGTTGTCCGTCCCCGTGCTCGTGGTCGGGTCGAAGGTTGACGTGTAGCTGGCTGAGATGACACCGGTACCGAATGGCTTCGAGCAATTGGTGACACCGACCACAACACCCGATGCTTGCGTCGGGGTCGGGTTGTACTCAGTGGCGCTACACGTGATCCTCGTTGCAATTGCCGCGCTGCTCGCCGCGACATTGGCACCGAGTGCACCAGTGATCGCGATCGCGATCGAAAGTGGGATCAGTCTACGCATCGTTTGCCCCTTCTTTGCCGGCCGAGTGCCGGCGCTTGGCTTGGTCGAGACGGGGCGCGCCCTTAGGGGAATTGTGGGCGCCGGACCGATGGCGCACAACTTCCCGGAGGGGTAGTGTGTACTGCTCGACCGAGAGGTTCTGCGCGCCGACCGGGATCGTGAGGGGGCAAACATGCCAGATCAGACACGCCGAGACGATGTGCCCGCCCGGACCGCGAGGCGTGGAGATAACGCTCGCGGCGAGCCGCTCGGCACTCTCGAGGACCTCAGAGCGGTCCTCGATTCGCTGCCCGCCGTGATCGGCTATTACGGGACCGACCTGCGCAACCGCCTCGCTAGCCGCGCGTACGTCGAGTTCTTTGGGGCCACGCCGGATGAGATCCTTGGTCGGCATATCAGCGAGGTGGTTGGACCCGGGCTCTATGGCCTGAACCACCCGCACATCGAGAGGGTCCTCGCCGGCGAGCCGCAACTGTTCGATCGAACGGTCATCGACCGTCATGGCGAGCCGCGCCATATGCAGGTCTCCTACGTTCCCGACGTCAATGACGGGAACGTGCGGGGCTTCGCGGTGTTGTTGACCGACGTCACCGCTCGGCGGATCGCCGAGCAGGCACACGTGGCCGCGGAGACCCGGTTCCGCGGCCTGCTCGAGTCCGCTCCCGACGCGATGGTGATCATCACGGCAGACGGCACCGGCGAGATCGTGCTCGTCAACGCCCAGGCCGAGCGGGTTGTTCGGCTACAGCCGCGAGGAACTGCTCGGCAGGGGTATCGAGGTGCTAATTCCCGACCGGCTTCGTGACCGCCACCAGCATCATCGCCGCGGCTACGCAGCGGACCCGCATGCCCGTCCAATGGGCTCCGGGCTGGAACTGTTTGGACTACGGAAGGACGGCAGCGAGTTCCCGGTCGAGGTCTCGCTGGGCCCCGCCGCTGACCGCGCGACAGCTCGAGATCCTCCGGCTCATCGCCCACGGGCACACAAACGCAGCAATCGCCCAACAACTGTTCGTAACCGAAGGCACGATCAAATGGCACGTCAAACAGATCCTCGCCAAAACCAACTCATCCAACCGCGCCGAAGCCATCGCCCGCGTCCTCGGCACACCGCAATAACCTCCCACTGAACCTGGCCGACGACGCGCCACGACCTCCGCAACCTTACGATCAGAAGCGTGCCGGCCGCAGCCGGCACGACTGCTCTTGTGCGCCGGCCAGCAGAGGTCGCGCCGCTGCGTTGGCGACCAGACGGTCACGCGAGCCGGCGATCCCGGCCTGGTGGTTGGCACGTTTCCCACCACGGGGACGAAGTCGACGGCACGATCGCCGTCGCGTCTCGTGGCCTCGCGCCTTGCCCATTGCTTTGGCAACCAAGGAGTCGCTGATTAGCACGTCACGGTAGTGCGCGGGCGGCTGTCGACCCGCGGGGCTACGATCGCTGGGCGCGCGACGGGGAGATGCGAGCCGAGCTGCGCTGGCACGTGCCGGCGGATCCCGCTTGAATGTGGGCCCCTGTCCCACGGCGAAAGCGGTGACCAAGATGACCAGCGCGGTGTTGGAGCGGATGATGAAGGTGTTGATGTGGGGTGTTGCTCACCTGAACGACCGCGTTCTCGAGCTGACCGCCGGCAGCCGGCCTGCAATCCGGCTGATCTTCGCCGTCATGAGCCGACAGTTCGTGCCCGCTGCCGCCGAAGGCTTCGAGGGCTCGATCTGCTACGAGCTGCGCCGGCACAACGGAGCCGTCATCGAAGGGTGGGCCCTGCGCATTACGGCCTCCGCGGCGAAGGCCTCATTCGGCTTCCCGACCGATCCGGCGGTCACGCTCAAGCTCACCGTCGGAGACTTCGTCCGCTTCAACCTCGGAGCGGTCTCGCCGGTCACCCTTCTCACCGAAGAGAGGCTCAAGCTCGACGGCGATCTCACGGTCGCGGCCAAACTCGCCCCGATGTTCGGGCGACCTCTTCCTCAATCGTGATCCCGCTGGCGCGCGCGGGTTACGGCAGTCTGACCCCGTCGGTGCGGGGTACCCCTATCAGCCCCGGGGTAGCACTGATGCCGGACCGGCGGCTAGGCATGCCAGGCTCGGCGGGCGAAGCGCCGTGCGGCTGCATGCTCGCAGAGCGCTAGTGACCCAGGATCCCGTGCGACGCTTCACGGATCTGTCGGCACGGGCAGCTAGACGACGAGTCAGCGCTTGCTGGTCGTCAGCGTCCGCCGCCGGCGGTCTCGGGCAGGGGTCCGAGCTTGGCCGTCGGCCGGTGTCGGTGGCGGGTTCCGGATCCGCCCCGGCCGGGACCAGGCTCGCGCACAAGCCTCATCTCGGCAAAGGCGCCCAAATTGCCGTCGGTCATGTCGGGCTTTGTGCCCGCGGAGAGGCCACCGCGGTTAGTGCGTATCCTGTCCGTGTTGGCTGCCGACGACGTCGGGGGAGACCTCGACGTATGTCGGTGCATCCGTTGCGAGACCGGAGGAATCAGGCACGATGAGCCGGTGGGGATCGACAGACGAGCAACTCTTGGGGCGGCTGCTTGCGCCCCCGGACCTGCATCATGGAGTGGAGTCGCTCAACTACTGGAGTCGGCGAAGCCGGCGCCTGCCGTGGTACCGGATCCGGGCGCGGCGCGAGGCCGTGCGGATGACTATGCGCTGGGAGCAGCGAGTCCGCGCGGCGGTCGGCTCACAGCATCGGGCGTCGCTCGAGGACCGCGTGTTCGCCGGCGCGCTGGTGGCGCGGACTCGCCTGGCGCGGTGGACGCGACGCGCCGGGATCGCCGTGGTGGCGACCGTGACGGGCGTCATCGTGCTTGCGACGTTTTCGACCGTGGCCGCACTCATAGCCCTGCTGAACGCGTTGTGATCAAAGATCCGCGCGGTCCCACCCAACCAGCACCCCCCACCCCTCCCCAATTGACACCGCGTTCGCGGTAGTCCGGCAGGCACGCCGCGCGGCGGTCTTGGAACGAACTACCTCCCGGAGATTGGCGACTTCTCCTTCGCCAGCGGAAGCGGTCGCCGGCGCGCCCAACGGTAGGCGACTCCTCCGGCGCAAACCTGAGTGTGAGTGTTGGCTGGACGCACCACCGACGCGGCTCCTGTGTTGTCACCGCCGCAGGGCCCGGCTGCCAGCCGGCGGTTCGACCGCCGGGCGACCGGGAGGGGAAGCCTCGACGTGGCAGAACCGAGCCGTCCGGACGGCTCAGCTTTCGTGGGAGCGGCACTCTTGCCGGCGACCGAGCCGTCGCGGTCCCTCGACCGGATCCCGTTACGCCTAAGGGCTCACAGAGGCTCGCTCCTCTGCACGTCATTGGTGTGAGCCTAGACTCCGGATCGTGGATACCGCCGCGCGCAGCCTGGCCCACTGGAGCGAGGACGGGCGGGCCGAAATGGACGCCTTCTACGCGCTCGCGCGCCGGGATTATGAGCGTCTAGCTCGAGGCTTCGTCAACCATTCGGCATGGCTACGTCGCGTTGCTAACGGGCGCCGACGTATCACGTTGCTCGATGTCGCCTGCGGCTCGGGAAAGTTCCCGGAGGCGTTGCAAGACTTCGGCGGCGTCGGCGCCTTATCCGGTGAGCTACAGATCGACTACGACCTGCTCGACCCGTCTGCGTTCTCGCTGTTGGAGGCTGCGCAAGCGCTTCGCCCGCCGTTCGTAGGGGCCGCTCGCCACGAAACCCTCGTGGAGGAGCTCGACGACGCCGTCGGACCGTTCGACGTCGTCTGGGCCACCCACGCGCTTTACTCCCTCACGCCTGCCGCGGTCCGCGCCGCGACCGCACGCATCCTCGCCGCACTCGCGCCCGGTGGCGCGCTGCTCATCGCCCAGGGCAGCCGCGAGGGCCACTACCTTCGCTTCTACCGCCACTTCCTCGTCGACTTCCACGGCGGCCGGGGCACGTTGTACGCCTCCTCAGAGGATCTTGCCGAGGCGCTGCGCGCGTGCGGGGCGGACCCTCACGCGGTCCGCCTGTCCTACGACCACACCGCCGCACTGGAGAACACCATCACCGTCGAGGGCTACCTTCAGCGATGCGCCTTTGACGATTCCGTGTCGCTTCAGGAGATGATGACGGCTCTGCACCTCGGCGCCTACCTGCGCGATTGTCGCGACGAGGCTGCTGGCCTGTGGCGGTTTCATCACGAGGTCGACGTGCTCCTCCTTGGCCCAATCTTCAACGGCTTGATCGAGTAGCCGTCTCGTACGGCGCAGCGCCGACCCGCCTAACACCCGCCGGCGCGATGACGGCGTTTCTGATGGCTGGTCTGGCCGGACTTGCCCCAGCGCGGTCGTGAAGGTCCTCGCTCTCGCGTGGGACGGAGGCTGCCGCGGAAACCGGCGAGTGGGCGATTCGGTTGTGGCGAGGTCACAACGCACCGGGGAGCGTCATGGAGGCGCCGTCCGAACTTTGGCGACCCAGCCCGAAAAACGGAGGGTAAATCGCCAAAGTTCGCTCGGTTCAAGCGTGCCGGCCAGCCGCAGCGAATCGCGACATTGTGCGCCAACCACAACGACCATCATTTATGCAACAGTCTCGGCGACCACCAGCAGCAGGGCAACCGAGGCGCTGCCGGCCAATGCTCCCGGAGGACGCAGGAGAGTCGAGTGCGATGATGGCAGCCCCTCGAGCCGAGACCGGCGGGCAAACAGCGCAGCCGTCCCCCGGACCGTCAGGGCGGCCGCCTCCCGTCGGTTGACCAGGTCAACACCCATGCGACAAGCGCGGTAAGGATGGGCGTTACGTCCGCGAGTGTCGGACCGCGAGTCGACCTTTCCGGCCAGTTACACGCCAGCGATACCGCAACGGCGCGCGGATTAGGCCCGGATCAACTTCCCGAGAGCTTCCGGGTCGTACAGACTCTCAGACTCAATGCGCCGGCCGTCAAGCACCGCGAAGGGCGTGCCGTTGGGGCTCCGAGGAAGGACCGAATTCGATACTCCACGGCGACCGCGCCGGCCGCGACGTCGCGACGCGGCGGGTCTGCAGAGCGGTCCTCAAACTCCCGGCAGTAGGGACACTGCGGATCCTCAAAGACCACCAAACGACGCCGGGCGCCTTCGCTGCCTACGAGCACACCCCCTTCAGGAGTATGGCCTGACGGCACTCCAGGTGCTTCCATGACGCCCATTCTGCCCGTTCCACGCTCAGGCCGCCGCATCGGGGCCGGTCCCAACGGGCGCTGCGCTCACATTCACCAACGGGAGGAGTCGCGGAAGGGATCGGTGCCCGTTAACGGCTAGACACCGAGTCGGACGCTATGGCCTTGGTGAAGCCCCCGCGCGTCATCGTGCCCCAGCCGACGTGACGGTGCCGGGTCGAGTCGATCAGTCCACGTATCCGCCAGACCGCGTGCAGCTGGCGGTAGCCGAAGTTCTCCAACACCGCGGCGACAACCGCAATACCGAGATCCTTCCAGCGGTGATAGCGGTGGAAGGAGAATTCCTCCACCGTCACCGCGGCGATCGACAGGAAGACACCGTAACCCACCGCGAACAGCGCGAACAGGATGGCGAAGTGCACGTTGAGCATGCCGAACGCGAAACCGATGAGCACTGCCGCCACACCGAAGAGCTCCACCACCGGCCCCAGCAGCTCGAACAACAGGTAGTACGGGAGCACGAACAGCCCAATGCGTCCGTAGCGCGGGTTGGCAATCATTGTCCGGTGCTTGCGTAGCACCTGGGCGAGGCCAAGCGACCAGCGGCGGCGCTGCCGCGCGAGCGTGCCGTATGTAGGCGGAACCTCGGTCCAGGAGACCGGCTCGGCCACGAACGCGATCCGGTAGGGGCGCCGCTGGTCGCGAAGGTGGCGATGCAGGCGGGCCACGAGCTCCGCGTCTTCGCCGATGCAGTCGATGTCGAGACCGCCGAGTTCGAGGACGAGGTCGCGGCGGAAGAGTCCGAACGCGCCCGAGATGATCAGCAGACCACCCAGCCGCGACCAGCCGGTGCGCCCGAGTAGGAAGGAGCGCAGATACTCGAGCACCTGGATCCGGGGCAGCCAGCCCGACGGCATCCGCGGCTCGACCACGCGTCCGTGCTCGACCACGGAGCCGTTGACGGCGCGGATCACCCCACCGGTCGCCACCACGCGATCGGGATCGTCGACGAACGGCTTGACCACTCGCAGCAGGGCGTCGTGGTCGAGAATCGAATCGGCGTCGACCATGCACACAAGCGGGTGGCGGGCCGCGTTCAGCCCGACGTTGAGCGGGTCTGAGCGCCGGCCGGCGTTCTGCTTGCGGATCACCAACAGGGGCTCGCCATTGCGTGCGGCATAGACGGACAGGACTTGACCGAGCGTTGGCGCCAGCGGCGGTATCACCCGTTCCGTCTCGACGAGATCGTAGGCGGCGGCGAGCCGGTCGAAGGTTGCGTCGGTCGACCCGTCGTCGATCACGATCACCTCGAACTCTGGGTAGCGCAGGTTGAGTAGCGCGTGGACGCTTTCGACGATCACGAGTTCCTCGTTGTAGGCCGGGACGAGAACTGAGATACCGGGCGTGAACGGGTTGGCGAACAGGTCGTCGTGCCCGGCGAAGGCGAGCCGCCGCAGCGTCCTCGCCACGTCGACCGACGCGATCGCGACCAGCAATAGATACAGCGAGTTGAGCATCACGAAGTAGGCGAGCACGAACCAATCGAACCCGACCAGCCATTCGCGGATCAGGCCCGTCATGCGGCGACCGCCGGTCGGCGCGACGTGGACAGCGTCAGGCGTGCCAGGGCCTCGCGCGCCGATGGCGCAGACACCGGAGCCTCCGCGGCTGCCTCGAGCGCGCTCACGCCCGCGTCGCCGCACGCTGCCAGACCCTCGGCTGTCGCCCGCGCCAGCTCGATATCAGGCGACACGAGTAGCTCTCGCAGAGCCGCAACGGCGCTTGCGCCGCCGATTCTGCCAAGCGCCCGCGCCGCGTCGATCCGCAGCACTGAAGGCTGAGCCTCGTGGAGCGCGGCGAGCAGCGGGGTGATGCCCTCGGGCAGCCCCAAGCGGCCAAGCGAGCGGGCCGCCGCCGCGCGCGTGGCCAGGTCCGGATCGTCGGCGAGTGTCTGCGCGAGGCGGCCCGTCGCGGACAGAACGCCCAGCTGGCCAAGCAGCTCGGCCGCCACCGTGCGGACGCGGGCAGAGCGCGACAAATCAAGCCCTTGGGTTAGGTCATCCGCGCCGGCCGCGCCCGCGTGCACCAGCGCCATGGTCACGATCCCGGCCGGCACCGGACGCGGCGAGTCGAGCGCGGCCAGCAGCGGCTCGACTGCCGTGGGCCCCAGTTTGCCGAGCGCCCGGGCCGCCACCGTGCGAACCTCAGGATCGCGGTCCGCGAGCAGCCGAGCTAGCCCGGGGAGTGCACCCTCATCACCGGCGTCGCCAAGGAGCTGCGCCGCGCGGGCGCGGCCGACTGCTCCGGAGCGCGATGTCCGCCGCCGAGCCCGCTCCAGAACGCCCCGGTTTTCAAGTGCCGCGACCAGAGCGTCGCGGTCGGCGCCGCGCAGCTTGGGTAGCAGCGAGATCGAGAGCTCCTCGAACGTCCGGCCGAGCGAGTGGTTCATCTCGGGCGCGCTGCCCGACCGCTCGTCGTCGGCCAGCACGCGGAGCACGTGGGGTCGTGCCGCGGCCTCGAGCCGGCGGTGCCGACGCAGCCGCAGCGCTCGCTGCACTTTGCACGCGGTGGTAGCAATCGCCAGCACGGACAAGAGACCGGACAGCGCGGTGAGCGCCTCGAGCAGCGGCAGGGGTGCGTTCACTTCGTGCCTCGAGCCAAGACAGCGGTGATGCGTGCAACGAGCTCCCGCGGACTGAACGGTTTGACGAGGTAGTCGGTCGCGCCCGCCGCGAATCCGCGCTCGATGTCCGCCTCCTGCGCCTTGGCAGTCAGCAGGATGATCGGCAGCCGGGCGGTCTGCGGGTGCTCGCGCAGCCGCGAGCAGACCTCGATCCCGGTCAGCCGAGGCATCATCCAGTCGAGCAGCAGTGCATCCGGCGCCAGCTCTAGCGCTGCCGCGAGCCCGCCCTCGCCGTCGGCCTCGGTCACGACCTCGAGGCCGGCCTGCTCGAGCTTCATCGTGGCGATGTCGCGGATGTCGGGGTCGTCGTCGACGACGAGAACGGTGGGCATGGCGGAGTTCCTTTCGTCGCAGTTACGTGAGGGCGGCAACGCCGACCAGGTCGGCCGTGGCGTCGGGCAGGGTGGCGGGAAGTTGCAGAGTCACGCACGTGCCTTCGCCTAGCTTCGACTCCAGCGACACCTCACCCCCGTGACGCGTCACGATCTCCTTGACGATCGCTAGGCCTAGACCTGTGCCGGGGATGGCCCGCTCCCGGGCGCCGGCGGCGCGGAAGAAACGCTCGAACAGGCGCTCCTGATCCTCGGGCGCGATGCCGATCCCGCCGTCGGTTACACCTATCTCGACGAGCGCGCCACGGCGGGCCGCCCGGAGATCGACCCTGCCGCCGGGGAGGCTGAACTTGATCGCGTTGGAGACGACGTTCATCAGCGCGCGATCGAGCTGAGCGGCGTCGGCGAGCAGCGTTCCCACGTCGTCGCCCGCCTCGACCCGCAGTTCCACTGAGGCGGCCTCCGCCGTAGGGCGCAGAGCCTCGCCGACCGCTTCCACCAGCGGTCGAACCTCGGTGGGGGCGCAGCAGGTCTTCAGTGCCCCGGACTCGATCTCGCTGAGAGCCAGGAGATCTTCGATCAATCCCAACAAGCGTCGCGAGTTGCGCCCGACCGCGGACACCATCCGTTCCTGGTCCGGGGTCAGGGGCCCGCCATCGCCGTCGTAAAGCATCTCCGTGTAGGCGATGATGCTCGCCATCGGCGTGCGAAGCTCGTGCGAGGCGGTGGCGACGAAACCGTCCTTGAGACGGTCGAGCTCGAGCAGCCGAGAGTTCGCCTCCGCCAGGTGCACGTAATCCTCGGCGTGCGCGAGCGCCGCCCCCATCAGGTTCGCGAGCAGCTCGAGCGTCTCGATGTTGGACTCGCTGAACGCGTGCGGCAGCGGCGCGACAACCTTGAGCACCGCCTGCACGGTCTCCTTGTGGCGCAACGGCACCGCAACCATCGAGCGCGCGCCGAATTGGCGGCACGAGTCACGATCGACCCGCGGGTCGAGCGCGGCGTCCTCGGATGACAGGATGCGCTTCTCGGCGAGGCAAAGACCCGACAGGCTGCACGCACGATCCAGTCGCAGACCGACGAACGAAGCTAGGCTCCCGGCCGCCAGCGCGCACACCATTTCATCGCCGTCGGCAACCTCGACCATGGCTCCCGCCGCGCCCGTCAGGCTCAACGCCCTGGCCGCGATCCGCTCCATCACGGTCTTGCGCTCGTGCCCGGCCGAGGCGATTTCGGCCTGTGTGGCGATTATCGCCCGCGTTCTCGCGTGCTCCATCCGGCGTGCGGTGATGTTCGTCGCGATCACGATGAACCCGGTGACCTCGTCGTCCGGGTTGCGCATCGCGGTGATCGTCGCGGCGACCGGAAGATGACCGCCGTCGCGGCGCACGTACGTCCACTCGCGCGTCTCGGCGATGCCATAGCGCGGAGCCTCGGCGAACACCTCGAAGCTCGGCTCGAGGCCCAGGGCCGCCGCACGCTGGACGACTTCCTGCGTGACGTGCAAGACCTCGAGGCCACGGCGGCCAACCATTTCCCCGGCGTCGTAGCCGAGCATCCGCTCCGCGCCCTCGTTGAACACCGTGATGGTGCCGTCCGAGTCGGTGGCGATGATCGCGTACTCGGTGGCAGCCCGGAGTACGCCGGCGAACAGATCACGCGCCGACCGGGCCCGGCGCTCCGCGTCGCGTAGCGCGGCTGTTTGTTCGCGCAGCGCCATGGCTTTGGCGCGTACATCACTCACCAGCCGGTGCACGCTGATCCCGGTGACGGAGGCGACCGCGACGACCAGCAGCGTTCGCCTCAGCTCGGCCGACGCGAACGCTCCCGCCCCGACCAGCGAGGCCGAGGTCAGCAGCGTGGCCACCAGCACCACCAACGCGGCCGCGAGCTCGGCGCGACCGCCGTATAGCGCAACCCACAGCACCGGCAGCATGAACAACGGCCCGTATCCCGATAGCGGCCCGCCGGCGCTCCAGCGCAGGAGCGCAATGGCCACGAGGCACGCCCACGGCAGCACCAGGCGGAGGACAGGCGGCACCGGTCCGGGTCTGAAGCAGAGCGGCAGTCCGAGCGCGAGGACGGTCAGTCCGGCCGACAGGATGAGCGGGGCGATCTTCGGCGTCGTGCCGAACGCGAACGACAGCACGTAGGCGATGAATGCCACCATCGCGAACGGCGCCAGCCGTCCAGCTATCCGGTCCGAGGACATCAGCGCCCCCATCGGCTCGCGGAGGCCCCAACTTGAACGCTGCACACGCAGGGCCCGCGCTCGCGCGACCGAAGCGGGCCGGGGATTGGTGCTCATCGTCGGGGTCGGTAAGGTGCGGTCACGATAACCGAGGTGGCGACGGCCACAGGAAGAGAAGGCGTCATGTACGTGACCGTTCGGAGCTATTCCGGGCAGGGTGCCTCAGAGCTCTTCGATGTCCTCGCCCAGAGCGATGAGGAAGTGAAGAGCCTCATCAGCAGCGTGCCTGGCTTTGTCAGCTACGCAGCCTTTCGCACCAGCGACGGCGGCGTGGCTGTGACGATCTGCCAAGACAAAAACGGCACGGATGAATCCTCCCGGCGCGCCGCGAAGTGGGTCAGGGAGAACGTCAGCACGACCGGGAGCCCGCCCGTCGTCGTCACGGAGGGGGGCACGGTCCTACTGTTCTAAGGACGTTGTTTATCCGATTGTGCTCGGCGTGGCTGCGATCGCGAGGCTTCGGAGGCCCGTGCTCGCGTCCCGGCGGCGCGGGGGGTGAGCGCTCTTACCGTCCCTGCTGGCGGCGAATTCGGCCGGGTGGTCAGACCCAGCGACCGCGGGTCATCCCGCCCGGTCCGACCCACCCACTACGGCCTCATATCTGATGCCGGTCGCGAATCTCGGAACTGAGAGCCCGGTGGTGACCAATTAGCCGCGCTGTACAAATGAGCGGCGTCGCGCACTACTCATACTCGTAGAACCCGCGCCCGGATTTACGGCCGAGCCTTCCTGAGGCGACCATTCGTTTCAACAGCGGCGGGGGCGCGTACTCATGAGCTTGGAACTCCTCGACGAGCGAGTTGGAGATTGCATAAAGCACGTCGAGTCCTATGAAGTCACAGAGCGTGAGCGGCCCCATCGGGTATCCGCAGCCAAGCTTCATCCCCGTGTCGATGTCCTCGCGCGAGGCAAAGCCTTCTGCGTACATGCGGACGGCCGCCATCAGGTAGGGAATGAGCAGCATGTTGACGATGAAGCCTGACCGGTCCTTCGTCTCGATCGGACGCTTACCGATCTCCTCGACAAACGCCCTTGCCGTGTCGAGAATGCTGGGGCTCGTGTCCAGCGCAACGACGACCTCGACCAGTTTCATAACCGGCACCGGCGAGAAGAAGTGCAATCCCAGCACGCGCTCGGGAGCGCGCACCGCCTGCGCGAGTTCGGCGATCGGAATCGACGACGTGTTCGAGGCGATCATGCAGTCATCGTCCACAACCCCGTCGATCCCGCGCATCACGTCGAGCTTCAGGTCCAGATCCTCGGGCACGGCCTCGATCACGAGATCCGCGCCGGCGATCGCCGCCAGATCGGTCGTCAGCTCGACCCGCTCCCGCGCGGAGGTGGCCAGCGCGGCGTCGAGCTTTCCTCCAGCCACAGCCCGCGCGAGCGAAGACTCGATCTTCCCCCCTGCCCGCCCGATGCTGACCTCGTCTACGTCACGCAGCACGACCGGGATCCCGGCGACGGCCACGGACTCGGCAATCCCGGAACCCATCAGCCCTGCGCCGACGACAGCGACCGACTCGATACCCGATCCGTTACTCACGGTGCCTAGCCTACTCGTTCGCGGATGGTCAGCGGCGCTCGCGGCGCTCGCCCTCTTGGCGCTCCACGTGTTTTCGCTCGAAAGCGCCGAAGCACCACGGCCTCGGCGATCCACGCCATCGAACCGGCGATCTACACGAGAACCACTGATTTGGCTGCTCGTCGGAGGCCCGAGCCGACACCAACGAACTGCGATACCGTGATCCATCCGCAGACGCGGTCGGATCCGGAGGTGGTTGAGAAGGGCGAGCGCTTCCTCGCGCGCCGTCTGCTACGCCGACACAATCTGGAGCGAGCATCCCGACCGCAAGGCCCAAGCGTTTGAGCTCGCTCAGTTGTTCTGCGAGCGGGCCCAGGGCCGTGCCGAGACGCTCTTCAATGAGCTGTGCTCCAATCGCGACGACGCCAATTACGCCGCCGCCCAAGAGGTGCTGGCCGGTCGCTACATCTGGCTCGAGGACGGGATCACTGACCCGTCGGACGATGGACCGATGATGCCGCTGCTGGTCGCGCCGGCGGCCGCCCGCGACACGGCCGCCTCCTGAACCGACCCGACCACGGTCGGCACGTCCCGTGACTGCAACGGTCGGGCCGGCTCAGCCGTCAGATACAGACGTCACTAATGAATGCGGTGCTCGTGGCCCTCCCACTCGGGCTCACGCAGGACGAACTTCTCCACCTTCCCGGTAGATGTCTTGGGCAACGTCCCGAAAGCGATTTCGCCCGGGCACTTGAAGTGTGCGAGCCGTTCGCGGCAAAAGACGATGATCTCCTCCTGACTCACGACGGCGCCCTCCTTGAGCGTCACGAACGCCTTGGGGCGCTCGCCCCAACGGTCGTCCGGGACCGCCACAACGGCGCATTCGAGCACCGCAGCATGTGCGCTGATCGTTTGCTCGATCTCGATCGAGGAGATGTTCTCGCCGCCTGAGATGATCACGTCCTTCTCTCGGTCGCGTAGCTCGATCGCCCCGTCGGGATGCCACACCGCGAGATCCCCGGAGTGGAACCTACCGCCCCGAAAGGCCTCCTGGGTGGCCTCCTCGTTCGCGAAATAGCCGGTCATCACCGTGTTGCCGCGCATCACGACCTCGCCGACCGTGGTGCCGTCCTGCGGCACATCTTGCATGTCCTTGTCGACGACGCGGATCGCATCCGCCGTCGTATACGACTGGCCCTGGCGCGCCAGCAGACGGGCGCGCTCCTCGGCCGGGAGATCGTTCCAGCCGTCGTGCCACACGCACAGCGTATGCGGTCCGTAGGTCTCTGTGAGCCCGTACACATGCACCGACCGGATGTTGAACTCCTCCAGGCGAGCCAGGAGTGTCGGCGAGGGCGGCGCACCCGCGACCAAGGTGGTGATCTGCCGCGTGAGCCGCGCCGCGGCGGGATGGGTCACGAGGGCGGTCTGCACCGTGGGTGCGGCGTTGTAGTGAGTGACCCCCTCATCGTCGAACAAGCGCCAGACCAGACCGGGATCCACCTGACGCAGGCAGACGTGCGTTCCGCTTGCCGCTGTCACTGCCCACGGGAAGCACCAGCCATTGCAGTGGAACATCGGCAGCGTCCAGAGGTAGACGGGGTGGTGCCCGAGCTCGGCCTCGATGACCTGGCCAAGCGAATTCAGGTACGCGCCGCGGAACGTGTAGACCACACCCTTTGGCTGTCCCGTGGTGCCGGAGGTGTAATTGATCGAAATCGGCTGCTCCTCGTCGAGTAGCAGCGAGGGCACGCCGGCCGGATCGCCCTCCGCGAGCAGCTGCTCGTACGGATCGGTGTCCTGCCCATCGTCGTCGACCCGCACGATCTCTACGCCCGGAGGCGGGTCCGCGACCAGCGACGCGAGCTCGGCGTCCACGAACAACATGCGCGCGGCCGAGTGCTCGAGCATGTGGCGGATCTCCACTGGGCCAAGCCGGGTGTTCAGCGGGACCAAGACGCCGCCTGCCGCCGGCACGCCGTGTAGTAGCTCCAGCAGGGCCGGGATGTTGGGACACAGAGTTGCGACCCGATCGTCCGGCTCCAGCCCATGCTGACGGAGCGCAGACGCGAGGCGGTTCACGCGTTCGCCCAGCTCTCGGTAGGTGTAGCGCCGGTCTAGGTGCACAACCGCGACGCGCTCGGGGTGCACCACGGCGCTGCGGTGGAGGAACGACACGGGATTGAGCTCAGTCCGGCTGACGCCTGTACGGGTCGGCCACGGCGAGGCAACCCCGGTAACCGTGGTATCCATGCGATTCTCCTCGGATCGGCATGCTAGGGAAACCCAGAGCGCTCGTTCCTATGCCAAACGGACCAACACGAACCTCGAGCGCTCATAACTCGAGGCCTATTGTCTGAATCGTCCGACCTCGGGCCATCCGTACCTCGACTCACACGAGCACGTAGTTGCCCGCAGACCCTCGAACCGCGCGGGTCGACATATCCGCTCCCGGCAAGACCATCCAGCAGTAGCCAAGCCGTAAGGGCGGACGTTGTCGTGGTTCGGAAAGCTCCTCGGCGACCGCTCGCCCGTGGCTCAGCTCGCTTCTCCAGTCCCTGCCGGCGGAGGGGTCTGTCCGGCAGTTGGCCGCACCGGTGCCTGTGCTCAATCTCAAGCGCGCAGGCGTCGCCCGGAAGGTGTCAGCAATCAACCGTGCCCGGTTTGCGGAATGTCTGCAGAAGAGATTGTGTCGTGCACGGATGCCGGGATGTCCCGAGAGAGCGATGGTGGCGCTTTCAGCATCAGCGCGGAGTGACAAGAAGAGCCGTGCCGAGCGCCGCTACGGGTTGTAGGTTTGCTTGCTCCTGTGAGTCACCGCCAGAATGCAACGCTCGTCACGAGAGTGTGCGTTTGGTTTCTCACATAAGGAGTGATGTTTTATGGCAATCATCTCTGCACCACCACCGCAGGAGGCTCGCATCGACGGCGCGCAACCGTACGCCACGCTTCCTGAGCTCGAGCAGGCGCCAATGCGGACGACTACCTTGGACTGGGTAATTCCGCGCCGCTCGCTCTAGTTGCGTTCGGAGTCACGGTGTTCATGCTCAGCATGATCAACGCGGACGCAGTCTCGATTCGGACAGCCCCTGTGGTCCTCGGCGTCGCGCTGATGTTCGGCGGGATCGTGCAACTGATCGCCGGGCTGATCCAATTGCGGAGCGGGAACACCTTCTCGGGAGTGCTGTTCTCTGGCTTCGGTGCTTTCTGGATGTCGTACTTCGCGATCGGTCAGTGGTTCTTGAAGGACGTGCCGGCGGTCCAGGCGGGACATGCGGTTGGCCTGTTCTTGTACGCCTTCGGAATCTTCCTCGTCGTGATGCTGGCGACTTCGCTGCGCACCAACATCATCGTGGTGTTGGCGCTGGCGATAGTCGTGGCGGCGGTCTTTCTGCTCGGCGCGGGCTACTACGGGGCCCACACGACCTTGATCCACTGGGGCGGCTACACCGGTCTCGCGGCTGCGGCATGCGCCTTCTATCTGGCCTTGGCGGAGCTGTGCGAGTCCTCCTACGGCCGGGCGCTGCTCCCGGTGTGGCCGCTGTCTAAGTGATGACACAATTCCGTGCCCGGGCGTGCTGGCTCGGCCAGCACGCCCAGACGTGCTCGCAGGGCAACCCTGGGGCCGCGGTAGCTTCAGGCAGCGGCCGATCAGCCCACCTAACGCGACGGGTAGGTCAGCCGCTCGCGCGGCGATCCACGGCAGACGCTGGCGAGGAAGAGTCGACGGTTTCCGGGCCGGCGCGGTCACCGTCTGGCAGGTAGCGGCGATGGGAAGGGGCTGACATCCCGCCCGCCGTTGCGTAAGTGCCGACTACCACCATGTCGGCATGACGAATGTCACGACCGTGCTGGCGCGTCGACGACTGCGGGAGCCAGGCTGCTGCTCCAGGTCTGCGAGCAGCAGGGCGGAGCTCGGGGGACGTGGCCGGAGGATGCGATGACCGGCACACATCGCATCGTAAGACTAGATACCTTGGCATCGATGGCCGACGATCGAAGGATAGCGCTGTCCGAGCTGGTTGGCGCGTTGTCGAGCGCGCTCGACGTCGCCGAGGGGGAGCCCCCGGGACACGCCGAACGGTCGTGCCTTATCGGCATGCGGTTGGCCGACCAGATAGAGCTCGTTGGTGAGGCTCGGTCGGATCTGTTCTACGCCCTGTTGCTCAAGGACGCCGGCTGCTCGGCGAACGCCGCGCACATGTCGGCGCTCTTCGGCGCCGACGACCAGGTCGCGAAACGGACATCGAAGCTCGTCGACTGGTCGCGTCCACTGGCGGCGTTCAGGTGGTCGGTGAGGACCGTCGCGCCCGATGGATCGCTGATGGCCCGCCTCGATCGCCTGCGCGCGATCCGCGACGAAGGCCAGGTGACCAAGTCCCTGATGCTCGCGCGCTGTCACCGGGGCGCCGAGATCGCGTTGAAGCTTGGGTTCTCCGAGGCAACCGCGGGGGCGATTCGCGGACTGGACGAGCATTGGGACGGGCGCGGCCAACCGTACGGCTTGAGCGGCACCGAAATCCCGCTGGGGGCTCGGATCCTTTGCCTGTCGCAGACGGTCGAGGTCTTTCAATCCTCGCGCGGTGTCGGCGCCGCGTGTCGCGTCGCGGTGAAGCGCCGCGGGCAGTGGTTCGATCCCGAGCTCGTCGACGCGCTGGCGGCCTTCCGTCACGACCAGGACTTCTGGGACTCCCTCACCGAGCTGGACGTGTCCGCGGTGGAGCCGCCCGGCCGCGTGATGACCGCCGACGAGAGCCGGATCGATCTGGTCGCCGACGGCTTCGCCGCGGTGATCGACGCGAAGTCACCGTGGACCCACGACCACTCCGAGCGCGTAGCCGCGATCTCTACCGGGATGGCGAAGGTGCTTGGCTTCGACGAGCCCGCCGTGCGCGACCTTCGGCGCGCGGCCCTGCTGCACGACATCGGCAAGCTTTCGATCTCCAACCGGATTCTCGACAAGCCGGGGCCGCTGACCGACCCCGAGCGCGTCAAGTTCCAAGAGCACCCGCTGCTGGGCGAGCGGATTCTCGGGCGGGTGCCCGGGTTCGGCTCGCTCGCCGCGGTCGCGAGTGCCCACCACGAACGGCTCGACGGAGGCGGCTACCCACGTGGCCTGGCCGCCGACAAGCTCACGATGCCGATGCGAGTCCTCGCCGTCGCCGATGTCTACGAGGCGCTGATCTCCGAGCGCCCGTACCGCCCCGCACACACCCCGGAACGGGCCCTCGAAATGATCCGCGCCGACGTGCCGCTGCGCCTCGATGCCGACGCATTCGAGGCACTGACAGCACTGCTCGACGAGACGGAAACTAGATTTGCCAGACCCCCTTCGCCCACTCGCCGGGGCTAGGCGGTGCCCGGCGTTCGCCGGGATCCTCGCCGCGTCCCGCGCCGTGCTCGAAAGACCACTCGGCGGCCGACGGGTGGGCAGCTTGCGCACGCCCGATGATCCCGTGTAAAACACCCAGGACGTGGCTCGCTCCCAGCTCCATACCCTGCTCGAGGGAGGCGCCTTCTTCGAGAGCCCCCGATGGCACGACGGCCGGTGGTGGGTGTCAGACTTCTACCGCCACCTAGTGCTTTCAGTCAGCGCAAGTGGTGAGCCGCGCGAGGTGCTCGAGGTGGAGGAGCAGCCGTCTGGGCTTGGGTGGATGCCGGACGGGTCGATGCTGGTGGTGTCGATGCGCGATCATCGAATCTTGCGCTGGTCGGCCGAGTCGGGTGTCCGCGAGCACGCGGACGTCAGTGACTACTGCGGCGGCCACCTGAACGACATGGTGGTCGACAGGCACGGACGCGCGTACGTGGGCAACTTCGGCTTCGACCTTATGGGCGGCGGCGATCCGGCTCCGGCCAGCTTGATCCGGGTCGACCCAGACGGCTCCGCGTCGATTGCCGCCGAGGACATGCTCTTCCCGAACGGCTCGGTGATTACGCCGGACGGCGAGACGCTGATCGTCGGGGAAACCGCCGGCGCTCGCTACACGTGCTTCACGATTAATGACGACGGCTCGCTCAGCGACCGCCGCGTGTGGGCGCAGATCGCACCGACGCCGGAGATCACGACCCTTGCGGAGACCCTGAGCAAGCTCCAGTTCGGGCCGGATGGCTGCGGACTGGACGCGGAGAACCACATCTGGTCCGCGGACGAGGTGAACGCACGCTGCGTCCGGATCGCGCCCGGCGGCGAGATCGTCGACGAGATCAAGGCTCCCGACGGGCTCGACTTCTTCGCTTGCATGCTCGGCGGCGAGGACGGCCGGACGCTGCTCATGTGCGCCGCACCGGACTTCGCCGAGGACAAGCGCACGGGAGCCCGCGATGCGGTCCTGCTGACGACCACGGTCGACGTTCCCCACGGCGGGCTGCCGTAACGGCTAACTAACGGCTGACTCACTTCCCCCGGACCACCGCAGCGTCTGATCGTATTTGCTGCGGGCACCTAGCTCGCGGGCCGTCTCGTCCGCGCTGAGATCGTTGTTGACGAAACGCTCGACGGTGCTGAGGACGACATCGCCTCCCGGCCGCCGGCCACAACCGCGCCGGTAACGCCCGATGGTCACTACGGCCGGCCAGCGTTGCGAACGTGTGTTCCGGTGCGGGCTAGACTTCATGTCATGTCGCTCGTTGTCCAACCCTCGCTGTTTGCCTCTTCGGGGGACCTCGGCCTCGCCGACCTCGGCGCGGCCGTGGAGCGCCGGCTGCTCTCCGATGGCGCCTGGATTGACCTGCGGCTGGGGTTCGTCACCGCCGCTGACGAACTGTTCAACGCGCTGGTCAGCAGTGTGCCGTGGCATGAGGAGCGGATGCACATATACGACAGCACCGTGCGGGTCCCGCGGCTCCTCGCCCGGTACGCGCAGGGCGAGGCGCTGCCCCATCCGGTGCTCGACGAGGCCCTCTCGGCGCTGAACGCCCACTACTTCGAGGAGCTGGGCGAGGCGTTCGTGAGTGCCGGGCTATGTCTGTACCGCGACGGCAGCGACAGCGTCGCCTGGCACGGGGACCGCATCGCCCGTGAGAGCCCAAGCGACACGATGGTGGCGATCCTCTCGCTTGGCGCCAGCCGAGCGTTCGCGCTACGGCCGAAGTCGGGCGGCCCTGGGCTGCACCTTCAGGTCGGGCACGGGGACCTGCTCGTGATGGGCGGAAGCTGCCAGCGAACCTGGCAGCACGCGATCCCCAAGACCACGCGCTGCCTGGGCGCGCGGATCAGTATCCAGTTTCGCCCACACTGGGGCAATGACCTCGGCAAGCCCACCGCCGACGCTCGCTGATGACCACCGAGAGCCTCAACCGAGATGCAAGCACGGGAGCCCAACGGGAGCGATCGTCAGCGTGGCGTCGTTGATCGTCGTGACCGGCACCCACTCGAGTGGCCCGAACCAGTGGATGTAGGTCGAGAGGACGTACTGTCCGCGCGTGCAACAGGCGAGCCAGCTCCCCCAGTTCGAGAAGTAGGCAGGCGCGTTCCCGCGCCGGTTGACGGCGGCAACGCCGACGACGTCGGGGTGGGCGGAGCGCCCCGGGCCACTCCCCACCTCCGACACAAGTGCTCGGGGCCGAATGCCCCGGATCAGCGCCGAGGCCGGTCTGATCATCGCGAACCGATCGGCCCTCTGGAGGTCGCGAAGGCTGTGAGCTCTCTCACGCCCAAATCTCTACGTCGGGAGGGGCGGCGCCGGCCCCTGCGCCGCAGGTGAGCCAGATCCGTCCAAATGCTTGAGCCGCTCAATCGCGGCGCCGACGTGCGTGAGATATCGGTTGACCGCCGCCTGCGTGGAGGGCTCCGCGGCGTGGTCGGGAAGCCCGCGCAGCAGGTTGAGCCGGCTCTCAGCCACCCACACGGAGAGGTCGGGCTCGCTGAACCACCGCCCCTCCGTCCTCCACGTTCGGCTCATCATCCGTGGCCAGTCCTCAATACTGCTGGCGTAGGGGTTCGGTGGGCAAAGGCGGTTCTTGTCCTCATCGTAGTCGCGGTGAGCCTCGACGAAGCCGATGAGGGCCGCGTTGAAAGACGGCGAGAGGTGCCGCACCTGTTGAAGCACGATCCGACCGGGCTGGAAGATCGGCGTGGCAGGGGCGTTGTTCAGGCCCAGCGCGGTGCAATCGACGTGCAAAAGGTCGGGGCCGGTTGCGATGTCCCCACCTTCCAGCACGACCCGGTCGGCCTCGATCCGCCGCACGCGGCCGAGCCTGACGACGTCGTCGATCTCGCGTAGGACGGCTAGCTCGCGCGTGCTAAGCATGGTGCCGCGGTACATCGTTGCGGGCCATGAGGGGTCGATGCGCACGAGCCTCCTCGAAGCCTCGAGCCGCTCAAAGAGGTCGCCAACGTTTGCCGCATGAGCGGCGGCCTCGGCATCGAGGGAGATTCCCTCCATGAGGGCACCAACCTGCTCCAGCGGCTGAAACTGCCCGCGGTCATGGAACCAAGCGTCGCGCGGCCGGATCCAGCGAATTCGCTCTGGCTCAACGTCATGATCCACAAGCCAGACGCACGCGTCCGCGGCCGTCTTGCCGGACCCGAGGACGACATAGGAGCCAGCCGAGTCAGCGGCGGCTGGCAGGTCGTTGATCGGCACAACCCGGGCGCTCGACGCCACACCGAATGGAGCGACGTGAGTGGCCGGGATCGTCGGCTCCAGATACCGAGCGTCGACGAGCTTGCGACGCACCGCCACGTCGTGAAGCTCTCCGGTGCTTAAGTCTCTGACCTGTTCACCATTACTCCCGCTGCCGAGGTACTCGTGGCCGGTGAGCACGCGGACCCTCCCTGTCTGTCTCAGCCGCCTGGCGACCTCGGCGAAGTACTCGCATACCTCGCCGCCGTTCGCCCGTTCGTAGTACCCGGCGTTCTCCCCGACCTGGTCGATGCGATCCTCACCGAGGGCGAGCGAGTTCACGCCGTAGTACGCAGAGGGAGTGTGCAGGCGAACGAACGGATACGAACGCAGCCAATGACCTCCCGCCGCTTGTCGGCGGTCGATTACGGTCACCTCGACGTCCGCCTCGGCAACCAGCGCATCGGCGAAGGCCAGGCCGCTCAAGCCAGCTCCCACAACCAGATAGTCGGTGTTCGCGAGCACGTCAGCTCGGCGTCACGGTGACCGCTATCCGCTGGACGGCGTTGTTCCCGTAGCCACCGAGGTTCCATTCTGGCTCCAGAGGCTGGAAGTTGCCCGCGTTGTCCCATGCGCGGCAGGCAAGTTGATAATCGCCCGGCTCGGCGGCCACCCATGAGTAGGACCAGCCCCGCCAGGCGTGCCGCCCAACCGCGTCACCAAGCTCAGCGTCGTCCCATCTCGCCCCTCCCGTTACGCTCACCTGCACGCGACTGACTTCGCCCCAGCCCGACCAGGCGCGCCCCTCCAGTCGGTGCCTGCCCGGTGCGACGAATCGCCGGCGGGTCATGAAGTCAGGGATCCCGGGAGGCACCATCAGTGCGCGAGGCAGGATCCGCGTGACCGGCTCGCCGGGCTCATCCGCATTCTTGCGGATGCGATATCCCTGCACCTGTTGATAGCCGTGGAACGGAGCGTCCAGGACTGTGATGCGCTGCAGCCACTTCACGTTCGCCATCCCGTACCAGCCGGGAACGACCAGGCGCAGCGGAAAGCCGTGTTGAGGTGGGAGCGCGACGTTCCCGATCCCCCACGCGAGAATCGCGTCGCCGCTGAGCGCTTCTGACATCGGCAGGCTGCGCTCATACGTCTGGGTCACCCCGCCCTCGATTCCGCAGTCGAACCCAGCGAACAGGACCTCGACCGCGTTCCCGCTGACGCCAGCCTCCCGCAGCAAAGGGGCAAGCGGCGTACCCGTCCACGCCGCGGTACCGACCGCTTCGCCGATCCACGGCTGCGAGAGCGGCCGAGGCGTCATGCCCGCGCGGCCGTTGCCGGCGCACTCCATCGTCACCGCCACTGTAACCGTCTCCCGCTCCTTAAGCTCCTCCAGCGAAAGCAGCGCCGGCCGCGCGAGGCGGCCGGCCAGCTCAAGCCGCCATGCGTCGACGTCGACCGTCGGAACGTCGTAGTGGATCAGGAGATAGTGCAATCCAAGCGGCGTGAGCGGCCAGCGCAGTGCCTCCAGCGGCATCCCAGAGTTGCGCAGCGCGAGCTGCAGCTCATTCGTCGAGATCCCCTCAGCCGAACTGACGATGCCCACAGGTGTCGATTATCGCCCGCAAACGGAGGCACGACAACAGGCCCTGTTTCACCGACACCTTTCCGCGGGAACGTGTCGAAAACCCCTGGACGGTGCCCAGAGCCGCGCGGGCGAGGTCCAGCCGGAAAGATCGAACCGGCAGTGATCAGAGATTGCCCGGCACGGTCGTCAAGTGCGCCGATCTCCACGCCGCGAGACCGCCGACCAGGTTGGCGACGCTGGGCAGACCTTCGCGCCGGAGCCGGCTGGTGGCGATCGCCGATCGGTAGCCACTGGCGCAGTACACGATGAGCCGGCGATTGGACGGAAGTTCGCGGCGGCGCTCGGCGAGTTGCGACAGGGGGAGGTTCAGGGCGCCATCGATGTGACCTTCTCCCCACTCCCGAGCAGTCCGGACATCGACCACGACCGGTGGAGCCGGCGCTGTGAGCTGGTCGGCGACCGAGCCCGCGCTAATCCGCTCGATCCGCTCGACCAGTTCGGGCGCCTTGTCGAGTTGCTGCATCCCGCCGGCGAGATAGCCGGCGACAGTGTCAAAGCCAATCCGCCCGAGCCGTGTCGCTGCCTCGTGCTCGCGACCAGGCTCGGCGATGACGACAACCGGTCGTTCGGGGTCCAAGATGGTGCCGCACCAGGTGGCGAACGAGCCACCTAGGCCGGCGTTGAGGGCGCCGCGGAGGTGGGCGCCCTCGAACTCCGCTTGATCGCGGGTGTCCAGCAGCTGTGCTCCGTCGGTGACGAGGTCAAGCAGCTGCTCGAGCGACAGCGGCCGCAGCTCACGCTCGAGCGCGTCATCGAGCGTAGGCCGTTCGCGGGAGTTGAGCACCGCGTCGTAGGTGAAGTAGGCCGGCGTGTCCGGCTGGTCAGCCGTCACGATCTCGACAAACCGCTCACGGCTCATGGGTTGCAGCGCGTAGTTATAGGTCCGCTGCACTCCGATCGTGGAGACGGTGTCGGTCGACAGGTTCTTGCCGCACAGCGAGCCGGCTCCGTGGGCGGGATAGACGAGCGTGTCGTCCGGGAGGCGCAGGAGCTTGTCGTGCAACGAGTCGTAGAGCATGCTCGCGAGTCGGTTAGCGCTCCACCCGAGCGACGCGCGAAGATCGGGCGGGCCAACGTCGCCGATGAACAGCGTGTCGCCGGTCAACACCGCGTAGGGGCTCCCGTCGCCATGCTCCGGATCGAATACGAGAATCGAGATCGACTCCGGCGAATGACCGGGAGTTTCGAGTATCGAGAGCCGCACCGCACCCAGCCGCAACTCATCTCCATCGCCCATCGGCGTGAACGCGAACTCGGCGTTCGCCCGTGCGCCGAGGTGGATCGTGGCGCCGAGGCGGTCACGAAGCTCGAGGTGGCCCGCGACGAAGTCGGCGTGCATATGGGTCAGGAACACGTGCCCGATCGTGCATCCCAGCTCTTCGGCGTCGGCTAGGTACCGCTCCGTGTCCCGCTGCGGGTCGATCACGGCTGCTCGGCCTCCCACCCGATCGGCGACATGGTAGGAGGCGTGCGCCAGACACCCCAGGTAGTACTGCCTGAGAATCATCGCTGCGATCCGTTGGGTTGAGGGACGATCCGGATGTACGGGCGGGGGGACTCCCACTCGCCGAACAGCTCCCTGGCCTCGTCGTTGGAGACCGATCCCGAGATGATCACGTCCTGGCCCGGCTCCCAGTTGACGGGAGTCGAGACCTTGTGCTTGGCGGTCAGCTGCAGCGAGTCGATCACCCGCAGCACCTCATCGAAGTTGCGGCCGGTCGTCATCGGATAGACCAGGATCAGCTTGACCTTCTTGTCCGGGCCGATCACGAACACGTTGCGGACGGTCTGATTGTCGGCCGGCGTACGGCCAGCCGGGTCGCCCGACACGTCGGCCGGCAGCATCCCGTACAGCTTGGAGACCGTGTAGTCGCCGTCGCCGATGATCGGATAGTTGGGGGCGTAGCCCTGGCTCTCCTCGATGTCGCTCGCCCACTGCTCGTGCTTGTCAGTGGGGTCAACCGACAGCCCGATGATCTTCACGTTGCGGCGCTCGAACTCTGGCTTGATCTTCGCCATGCAGCCGAGCTCGGTCGTGCACACGGGGGTGAAGTCCTTCGGGTGAGAAAACAGCACCGCCCACGAGTCTCCGACCCAGTCGTGGAAGTGGACCGGTCCTTCGGTCGTGTTGGCCTCGAAATCGGGCGCCTCGGCGCCGAGTTGCAGGGTCATCTCTCCTTCTCCTCTGGTTGCTGGTGATTGAGGGGGTCTCCTCACGCGGTGACCGGCTGACTCGCTTCCTCGATGGGGAGTCCGGACTCGGCCCATCCCATCAGACCCCCGCCAAGCACCTCGACTTGCTCGTAGCCCATGTTCGTAAGCGTCTGCGCGGCGAGCAGCGAGCGCGCTCCTGGGCCCTTGGTGCAGTACAGGAGGATGCGAGCCGAGCGGTCCGCGCAGAGGGCGGCGTCAGCCGCCGGCGAGGCCGGGTCGGCACGGAGTTCCAGCAGCCCGCGCGGGATGTTGATCGCGCGCGGGACGTGGGCCTCCGCGTATTCAGTGGGCTCGCGCACGTCGATGATCAGCGCGAGCTCCCCACGGTTGTCCGCCTCCGCTGCCTTGGCGGGCGAGATCTCTCGCGCCTGAGAGCGGGCGGTGGCGATCATCTCGGCGAGGGTTAGGGCCATAGCTCCTCCTTCATTTGATGATTCGGTTTGCATGCTGCTCATGATGCGCGGAGACGGTCCAGGCGTCATCGACCGGATGCCCCATCTTCGAGATGCGCCCATGGGTCGTGTGACCCACGTCGTCGGGTCACGGCTCGTCGATCAGGCCATGCTCGTAAGCGAACGCTGTAGCCGCTGCCCGCGAAGTGACGTCGATCTTGCAGAAGATGTTCGACAGGTGGCGGGCCACCGTCTTGACACTGAGGTAAAGCTCCGCGGCGATCTTGCGGTTGCTCTTACCGGCCGCCACCAGCCGGAGCACCTCGACTTCCCGCCGCGTCAGCCCCGCGGCCGGTGGTCGGGCGCCCAGGAGCCCCGCCGTGCGTGCCGCCTCCGCCGTCGCCCCCAAGCGCTCGAACACGGCCAGCGATGAACTCAACGCAAGTTCCGCGCCGTCGACGTCACCGACCTCAAGGCAGGCGAGCCCCAGCGCCCGGCGCGTCTCAGCCGCCTCAAACGGACAGTCCGCCGCCTGCCACAGCTCCCAGGAACGGTGCAGAGAGCCGAGCGCGGCTGGAGCGTGTCCGCCGGCGAGCTCGACCCGGCCGTGCGCGAACGCCGCGGCGGCCTGGAGCGCGACGCTCCCGTATTCACGAGCGATCCCACCAAGCTCCCCCGCGGCCGCACTGGCGTCCGGCAGATCCCCACCGGCGATCGCGATCTCCACCCGGGCCGCCAACAACCTCGCCCGGGTCAGACGGTTCGACTCCTGGGCCAGCCCGCGCCGTACCCCCGCTGCGGCCGCATCCATTTTCCCTTGCGCCAGCCGAACGAGCGCAAGGCCCGGTTGCGGCTCGCGTCCGAGATCGCTTGCCTGCCTGAACGCCAGCTCGGCTTCGTCCAGTTCGCCCCGCTGGCGCCGCACCTCTCCGAGCTGATAGAGCGCCTCGGAGGCGAACGCCGGCATCGTTTCGACCAGGTTCTCGCTGGCCTGGCGCGCCTCATGCTCCGCTTCTGACCACGCACCGCGCAGGCGCAACACCTCGGCTCGATGAACCCGGCAAAGCCCGGGGAATACCGATGCTGGCTGGCTCTCACACCAGCCCCGGAGCGCCTCTGTCCACTGGGCTGCCCGTCGCAGATCCCCCAGCTCCTGACAGGCCGCGATTACGTTGCAGTAGACCTGGCCCGTCGCCATCGGCCCTAGCTCCCCCTGCGCAGCCGCGAGCATCGCCTCGTCGAGCGTGGCCATCCCGTCGTCGACCTTTCCTTGGCGGACCAGGAGCCTGCCCTCGATGTACCGCCCGAGGGCCACAAGATCGGCATCGCCGAAGCGATGGCCAACCTCGATCGCCCGTTGCGCATAACTGAGCTCGCTTTCCGCGTTGCCCCGCCCTCGCGCCACGCGGGCCTCAGCCAGCCACAGTTGCCCATGCTCTACCCATCCCCGTCCGCTACGTAGGCTGCCACTGAACGCTCCCGAGCGGAGATGCACTCCGGTGACCGGCACAACCACCAAGCCGCCTCGCCGAGTGCCTCGAGATCCGCCGCGCCCAACGCCTCGCTGGCGTCCCGTGGATATCGACCCACGAGCCGTCGTCGAAGCGAGTGCGTACCGTCCCGATCGTGACCAACGGCGACGGATGCGCTGGATTGGTCGTAATGCGGTTTCTGAGTATCCCGGTCTTGTGCGGGCGCGAGCTTGCGGCGGCGGCGCAGGGTCGCGACAATGGATCCGTTTGAGCACAGTGGAGGTGCAGTTCAACGTAGTGGGGGTGCTCGAGCGGGACTGGGAGCTCGAAAGGATTGGCGCTGCGCTTGGCCAGGCGATGGGTGGCGCGGGTGGCGTGCTGCTGGTCGAGGGTCCAGCGGGGATCGGCAAGACGACGCTGGGGTTGGCGGCTGTGGACGCTGCGCGCTCGCGGGGTATGCGGGTGTTGCGGGCGGCTGGCCGCGAGCTGGAACGCGATTTCCCTTATGGGGTGGTTCGACAGTTGCTTGACCCCGTGCTGCGCGGGGCCGAGCTCCCCGATCGTGAACGTTTGCTAGAGGGGGCCGGAGCCGCGAGCGCTGCGTTGGGGATCGTGCCGATCGACGCCGCACCGTCTGAGTTCGCCGCCCTGCACGGGTTGTATTGGCTGGTCGCGAACTTGAGCGACGAGCAGCCGACGCTGATCGTGGTCGACGATGCGCACTGGGCGGATGTGGCGTCGTTGCGGTTCCTCTCGTTTCTCGTTCCGAGGCTGATCGAGCTGCCCGTCCTGTTGTTCCTTTGCGCCCGGCCGGACGAGTGGCAGCCCGGAACGCTGTTCGCGGGGACGGCATCGGACGCGGCGAGCCGGCCGTTGGTGCCCTCGCCGCTGACCAACGAGGCCTGTGCCCTGTTGGTACGCACGCGGCTCGAAGGGCCGGTCGATGACGCATTGTGCGCGGCATGTCATGCCGCGACCGGCGGTAATCCATTCTTATTGCGTGCGCTGCTCGATGAGCTGGGGGACAATCGTGACAAGCCGGGCGGGGTGAGCGCCGGGCACGTGCTGGCGATGGGTCCACGGATGGTGACGCGCGCGATCGTCACTCGGTTGGACCGCCTGTCGAGGGATGCGCGGCCGCTGGCTGCGGCTCTGGCGGTGCTTGGGGATGGGGCTTCGATAGAGGAGCTCGGCGCGTTGGCTGGGTTATCGGCCAGCGAAGTGCGACGGGCGGCGGGGGAGCTGGCGCGCATGTCGATCGTGACCGGGGAGGACGGCTTGCGGTTCGCGCACCCGATCGTTCGCAATGCCGTGTACGCGGATCTCGTCCCTGAGGAGCGCGATCGGTTGCACCGGGCGGCGGCAGTTGTCCTTGAGGCTGCGGGCGCGGCGGCTGAGCGGGTTGCGGCGCAGCTGTTGGTGGTTGATCCGGCGGGGGACGGCCTTGTCTGTGTGACGTTGCGTCGCGCTGCCGAGATCGCGCGAGCGTCTGGCGCGAGCCACTCGGCGGTGGCCTATCTGCGGCGGGCGCTGGCTGAGCCATGTCCTGAGGATCAGCGCGCCGAGCTGCTGGTCGAGCTCGGCGAGGCCGAATACCTCGTGGACGGCCGAGCGGCGCTGGCGCATCTGCAGCAGGCGCTCGCGCTCACGGTCGATCCGCGCCGCTACGCACAGATCGCAAGCCGACTCGGCTGGCTCTTGACGCTCGCCGGTAGACCAGAGGCAGCGGTGGCCACGGCCGAGCAGGCGCTCACTCGGCTCGGCGATCGGGACCTCGATCTGCTTCGCAGTCTGCAAGCGACGATCCTGACCGCTGGGTACCACGATCCGTCATTAGCCTCCGTGTGCGACCCGGTAGCGGAGCGGCTGAGGGGGCCGAGCTTGATGACAGCCTGGGCGCCCGGCGGGTCCGGGCACTTCTGCTGTCCGATGCGTATCGGGGCGACGTCTCGGCTGGGGAGCTCGCCGCCCAGGCGGAACGGTTGCTCGCGGACGGGCTGCTAATGCGGGCGGACAACGCGCACGCCGGGTTCATGCAGCCAATTCGTGTCTTGATTGAGGCGGACTCGGAGCAGGCGATGGTGTGGCTCGACCGCGCCCAGGCGCGTGCTCGTGCGGAAGGAAGCATCCAGGGACTGAACGCCGACCTGATGTTCAGCTGTCTGGCCCAGCTGCGCCGGGGTGAGCTCGCCGACGCTATACAAGACGGCGTCGATGCAGTCGAAGGCGTCGAGCTGTGGGGAGGGGGCCAAATCGGCCGGGTGACGCGCGCCGGCTGGCTGGCGGCGGCGCAGGTCGAGGCGGGCGACCTCGAGGGTGCCGAGCGGACGCTGGCGCGATGCGCCCCGCCGGACGGCCAGGGACCCGATTTGATCGGGTGGCACAGGTTTACCTTCATGAGCGCCCGCGCGAGCCTGCTGTTGGCGCGCGGCAATCCTCGCGGCAGCCTCCAGGTCATCCTCGAGGCGGCCCACCGCTTCGAGCCGCGAAGCTTAAGATGGCTCGGCTGGCGCTTCCATGCCGCGATCTGCATGACGCTGCTGGGCGAAGAACCCGATCGGGCCGTGGCGCTCGCCGAGGCAGACGTGGAACTGGCGCGTCGATGGGGCGCGCCAGGGGCGCTAGGTTCGGCACTCCGCGCTCGTGGGCTGGTACTCGGTGATCGCGACGGCGAGAGCTCGCTCCGCGAGGCCGTCACAGTCTTGGACGGGTCGATCTGCAAACTCGAGCACGCCAAAGCACTAGTCGAACTTGGAGCATTGCTGCGCCGCAGAGCACATCGCCGCGAGGCGCGCGAGCTCCTGCGATCCGGCCTCGAGCTAGCGCGCAGCTGCGGCGCAGCGCCTTTGGCCGCGCAGGCGGAAGAGGAACTGCGCGCAACTGGAGCCTCGCCGCGAGACGTGATCCGTGTCGGCGTCGACGAGCTGACAGGCAGCGAACGCCGCGTCGCGCAGCTGGGAGCGTCCGGCATGAGCAACAAACAGATCGCGCAGACGCTATTCGTGACGGTCAAGACCGTCGAAACGCACCTTCACCGCTGCTACCAGAAGCTCGGCGTGAGCTCCAGAGGGCAGCTCGCCGAGGCGCTCGAACGGCTGGGGTAACGCAGCCGGCCCGTTCGACCCTGATCCGCGAGATGAGGGGCGATGTACATGGCTTCATGGACGCGAGGCACCCGACACGACGACCAAACTAGCGGCCGAGTAACGACCGACGCGCCGAACCCGCGATGCGGCGCGGCAGGAGGAATGCGGCCATGCAAAGCATCACCAGCCACCAACCGAGCGAATCGTGCTCCGCGCCGGTTCCCGTAGCGACGGCACGACAACGGCCGCGAAGCCACGGACCTGGTCGCATCCAACGGTCGCAGTCCGAGCCCCGACGCTGGGTGCTGGTCCAGCTCTGGGATGGCTCACTGCTTGCCGCCTTCGACGATGAAGCCAGCGCCCGCGCGGCGATGTCTCAGGTCGACGATGACGAGGTCGTCGTGCTGCGTGTCGGTACATGACCCACCGATGTCCCTACCGCGCGCTTCGGTATGAGGCTTGGAGGGCTTAGGGCGGTGACGTCCTCGGCCACGAGGTCACGCGCGCAGGTGGGCGTCGAAGAAGTCCAGGATGCGCCGCCATGAGTCCTCGGCTGATTCGTGGCGGTAGTTCATACCAACGAACTTGACGAGTTGACCGAGGCCGGGGCCGGCGTTGATGCGGTTCATGAAGCTGTGGCCGGCGTCGGGATACTCCTTGACGTCGTGCTCGACCCCGAGCGCCTGGAGCGCGTTCTCCAGACGCTGCGCGCGACCGCGCAGCCCGCGGTCCCGCGCCCCATAGCTGGCGACGATGGGGCATGCGCCGGCCAGGCGCTTCTCCGCGTCAGCGGGCACCTCCCCGTAGTTGACCGAAGCCGCGGAGAACGCGTAGCGCGGCGCCGACAGCAGCGCGAAGCCGCCGCCCATGCAGAACCCGACGATCCCGAGCTTGCCGGTGCAGTCTTTGTGGGCACTGAGCCACCGATGGGCAGCTGCGATGTCCTCATAGGCTTCGCCGCGGCCCGAGCGCGAGGCACTGAGCGTCGCGACCACGCAGCGGATGCCGCGCCCGGAGTACAGGTCCGGCGCGAACGCCAGAAACCCGGCCGTGGCCAGCCGGTCGGCCGCCAGTTTGATGTCGTCGCTGAGGCCGAACGCGTCCATCACCACGACAACGCCCGGCCAGGGGCCCTCGCCCCTCGGCGTCGCCAGGTATGCGCGCGTCCCCCGCTCGGGCGCCGCCTCGTAGATCACGTCGGGCATAGCGCGAGACGACCGGTCCTCAGGCCGTGCTCAGGCCGGGGACGATCCAGAAGGCGATCGCCGCATATTGGAGGGCCGCTGCGGCGATTACAAGGATGTGGAAGACCTCGTGGTATCCGAACACCGCCGGCACCGGGTCCGGGCGTCTGACGGCGTAGACCACAGCCCCCAGCGTGTAGAGAACGCCGCCGAGGCCGAGCAGCGCCAGTCCCCCGATCCCAATCGCCGTCCCGAGCTGCGGAAGCGCGGCCACTGCGATCCACCCAAGCCCGACATACAGCGCGGCGCGCAACCACACCGGCGCGTCCCTCCAGACCAGGTTGAAGACGATCCCGAGCAGCGCTCCTGCCCAGACCGCGAGGAGGATTGCAACGGCCAGCGGGCCGTGGAGCACAAGCATCGCGATGGGCGTATAGCTGCCCGCGATCAGCACGAAAATCATCGAGTGGTCAAGCCGGCGCATCCAGTCGCGCCGGCTCAGCGAGCGCCAGTTGATGCGGTGATACAGCGCGCTTACGCCGAACAGCGCCACAAGGCTCACTGCGTAGACGGTCAGCGCGATGCGGGCGCGCGCCGTCCCGGCGACGACCACCAGGATCAAGCCAAGCGGCACGGCACCCACACACGCCCATTGGTGAAAGACGCCGCGCAACCGCGGTTTCACTAGCTCGGGCAGCTCAGGCATGACCCTAACGCTACCGCCCTCGGGGATCCGGCCGCGAACCGGGCGTCGTGCCCAGGCCACCAGCGGCGTCGGGAGCGGTCACGAGTCAGTGCTCCCTCTCGTAGTCCATGCGAGAGCGCGACCAGCTTCGTGGGTCCGACCGGCCAACCGCTAAGCCCCACCGCCACACCGGCGGTCGGAGACGGCTTCGTCGTGATTGACCTCGACTACCTGGGCACCGCCAAGCATCATGCCAAGGCATGGTCGGCGAGCGACCACCTCGCGTGCACGTTCACGGCGATAACGGGGCCCATGAGCGGGACGGCGACCTGCAACGGCCAGATCGCCATCGGGGGATCGATGCTCCTTGCCCAGAACGTGAACATCAGCTTGTCTTCCTCCCCGACCACGGTCGTCCCGATCAACGGCGGCACTGGCAACTTCCGCGGTGCCCACGGGCAGGCTAAGTCGGTCGGCGTCGGTCACACCAACAACAGCAACTTCACAATCACGTTCAGCGGCTGATCCTCGGCCGCTGCCGCATCGATCGTCCGCCAGGAATGCTGAGCCCCTGCCGTCCCTAGGCGGCTCTGCTTTCGCAGGCCCAGCCGGAGAGCGGAGCGCTCACGAAGTGGCCGTCGGGCTCACCCAGGGAGAAGCCCTCCGGGGCGCCGCTGGCCACGTCGAGCAGGAATTCCGGCTCGCCCCAGCGCTGGTACTGCTCGGCGTCGATGTAGAACGGCGCGCCGGCCACCTGCCCGAGCAACACGTCATTGGGACTCGGAGGCATCTCGCTCGCCAGCAGGCACAGCGGCAATGAGCCGTCGCAGCATCCGCCGGACTGGAAGATGGCCAGTGGCCCATGCTCTCGCGCGAGCCGCTTGACCATGGCTGTCGCGCGTGGAGTGGCGGTGAAGGGGCTGTGGGCGATCATCGTGGGCTACCTCTCCTCGTCATTCGATTGATTGCGTGGCAGCGTAGGCCCGAGATGGCTCGCCCACCTCGGGAGTAAGTCCTCGAACCTGGTCACGGTTTGCCGCTTCGCTATCCGGGTTTTCCCGCGGCACCGCTCCGCAATCCGGGCCGATGTACCGGCCGGCCCCGCCGCGGTCACGCGGCTCGCGAGGACCTCGATTGCAACGCGAATGCAACCCCATATCGGCTTGAGTGCTGCTGCTCTACATTCCCCAAGAGGAGAGGTACGCATGACCGTTACCGAGCCCACAGTATTTGCGGCACCGGGTGAGTCTGGTAGTCCGGTCGAGCTGAAGGGGCGCTACGACAATTTCATCGGTGGTGAGTGGGTACCTCCGACGACCGGTGAATACCGGGAGAACGTGACCCCGTCGACCGGGGAGCCATTCTGCGAGGTCGCGCATTCGGGTCCGGAGGACATCGAACTGGCGCTGGATGCAGCGCACGTGGCCAAGGTGGCCTGGGGCCGGCGCTCGCCGGCTGAGCGGGCGGCGGTTTTGAACGCGATGGCCGACGCGATCGAGGAGAACCTCGAGATGCTCGCGGTGGCGGAGAGCTACGAGAACGGCAAGCCGGTCCGCGAGACGCTGGCCGCCGATATCCCGCTGTCGATCGATCACCTGCGGTACTTTGCCGGCGCGGTGCGCTCCGAGGAGGGGCGGATCTCGGAGATCGACGACAAGACCTACGCCTATCACTTCCACGAGCCGCTGGGGGTCGTTGGCCAGATCATCCCGTTCAACTTCCCGCTGCTGATGGCGGCGTGGAAGATCGCGCCGGCGCTGGCGGCGGGGAACTGCACGGTGATCAAGCCCGCCAGCCCCACACCTTGGTCGATCCTGAAGCTGATGGAGGTGGTCCAGGAAATCGTGCCGCCGGGCGTGATCAACGTGGTCACCGGTCCCGGCGCGGAGATCGGAAAGGCGCTGGCCTCGAACAAGCGGATCGCCAAGATCGGCTTCACGGGTGAGACGGTCACCGGCCGCCTGATCATGTCTTTCGCGGCGCAGAACCTGATCCCGTCCACCACCGAGCTGGGCGGCAAGTCCCCGAACATCTTCTTCGAGGACGTGACGGCGGCCGACGATGCCTTCCTGGACAAGGCGGTCGAGGGACTCGTGCTCTATGCCTTCAACAAGGGCGAGGTGTGCACCTGCCCATCGCGCGCGCTGATCCAGGAATCGATCTACGATGAGTTCATGGCACGTTGCCTGGATCGGATCGCGGCGATCAAGCAGGGCGACCCGCTCGATCGCGACACGATGATCGGCGCGCAGGTCTCGACCAGTCAGCTCGAGAAGATCGAGAGCTATGTGAAGATCGGTCGCGAAGAGGGCGCTGAGGTGCTGATCGGCGGCCAGCGTCCAGGCCTCAACGGGCGGCTGTCGGGCGGCTACTACTTCCAGCCGACGGTGCTGAAAGGCCACAACAAGATGCGGGTCTTCCAGGAGGAGATCTTCGGCCCGGTGCTCGCCGTGACCACGTTCAAGGACGAGGCCGAGGCGCTCGAGATCGCCAACGACACCATGTACGGCCTCGGAGCCGGCGTCTGGACCCGCGACGGCAGCCGGGCGTTCCGGATGGGGCGCGCGATCCAGGCCGGTCGCGTGTGGACCAACTGCTACCACCAGTACCCGGCCCACGCGGCGTTCGGCGGGTACAAGGCCTCCGGCGTCGGGCGCGAGAACCATCGGATGATGCT
>Ga0187772_10000036_pt1 | contig 46315 bp, 43 predicted proteins | sample 0116_SJ02_MP15_2_FD_133137 | JGI IMG/M metagenome (GOLD analysis project Ga0187772, IMG submission 133137) | Tropical peat soil microbial communities from peatlands in Department of Meta, Colombia - 0116_SJ02_MP15_20_MG | ecosystem: Environmental > Terrestrial > Soil > Wetlands > Peat | place... | reverse complement strand
CAAATTTGGCAATCGTGGCCTCTTAGAGTTTGGCGATAACACCTACAACTAAATACCTTCGCTCAAAGATAGAATTAGCTATTACCGTTAGAAATGCTTACTACTGCCGTATCAGCGAGAGTAGGAGGAACCTTTCGGCTCCCCCCAGCCTGCGTTACTCCTCAATCCGAAATCCTTGGAAGACAAAATTACATGTCTCCTGCACCCCGATTGGATACATATTCGCTTTATCGTATGTGACCTCTATTATACTTGGAGCTCCAAACGGATCGTGCACTGCAAGACAGAGGCAGAAGCGAAGGAACTGAGAACGGCGATTGGGGAGAGATTAGGACAGTGCAAGCTGGAGCTTCATTCGGAGAAGACAAAGATAATTTACTGCAAGGATGACAAACGGCGTGGCACCTACCCAGATGAGAAGTTTGATTTCTTGGGTTTTACTTTTCGTTCACGGTGGGCAAAGAGTCGATGGGGCAAATACTTTATCGGCTTCAGTCCGGCGATCAGCCATGAAGCAACCGACGGCTCGGTGATAAGAGCCGGATGAATTGAGAGGTTCACGTCCGGTTCCGGGAGGCCGTGGGGGTGAGATTCCCCCGCGCTACTCGACTCGATAATTTTTGTTGACCTTCCTATTCCAAAGGAGTAGTCTTTAACCAGATCGAAAGGCCTCAGATGAGGCAGGTTGGGTTCGAATCCCTCTCCGCCATATATCGTAATGTAAATGTAGGAATGAGGAACCCCGATCCGGGGAGGGAAAAAGCAACTTTTTCCCGTTTTTGCGGGAAATACTCTTAATTTCTGAAGGAGGAAAAGCGATGAAAAGATTTATGAGACATTGGATGGTACTTTGCACGATCTTTACAATCTTCTTTATGATTGGGCTGGAGATTACGTCGGCTGATGAGTATTTTATGATTCAGGGTAAAGTCGTTGGCATTTATAAAGATCTGCTGACCGTAAAAACGGACAAAGGGGAAACCATGTACTTTGCAATTGGCAGGAAAACGGTCTTTGTCCCTACCCGGCAGCCGGGTGTAGATGAGCACGTAAAAGTGACCTATTACTTCCAAAGGAGAGGTTTCATGCGAAGGGAGGGTAATGTGGCCACTCAGGTTGAAATCGTCTCTCAAAAGTGATTGGGGAGAAGGGCGCCCATAGCTCAGCAGGATAGGGCATCGGACTACGAATGCAAAATGGGCGGGTTGGATTTGATTTTCATCTATTTATCTGGCCTAATGATTTCTATCGGAGATCTTTGACTCCTGAAGCTTGCCTCGGTCGAAGATAAGTAGGTGTAACAAACAATCCCTCCTTAACTATTCCTTTCTGGCAAGTTCCGCTTGACCAATTTTCATAAAATAGGTATATTGCGGCGTGGCATCTACGGGGTAGAGTCGAAAATATTCTTTCCCTTGACGAAGACGGGCCGACTGCTGTGCCCGTCAAGATAAAAAGCGGCATACTTTTGTTGCAAAGCAACTAACAACGGGAAATGTTAATCAATCATCCATGGAAACCCAAATGATTAGATATCTCTGAATCGGCTTTTGGGCAACAATCCGTAAAGATTTAATCCCTTGACCCCAGTCTACCCATCCTTAAAAAGGGGGGGAATTTGAATTAAAGCATTTGCACCAATACCGAGGAGGTGTGTGATGAAATTAATTCTGTTTCTATTTTTGCTGATGAGTCTGCTCATTGCAGGCATTGCTTTTGCCGAAGTACAAGCTTCCTCACCCCCCAAAGTGGATTCAGGAGATACTTCCTGGCTTCTAATCTCCGCGGCCCTGGTGATGCTGATGACGCCTGGCCTTGCTCTGTTCTACGGCGGGATGGTGAGAACAAAAAATGTCCTGGGGACGATCATGCAAAGCTTCATTGCTCTGGGAGTGATCACGGTCCAGTGGGCTTTCTTTGGATACAGTCTCGCGTTTGGCCCAGATATTGGCCACGTCATCGGAAGTCTTGAATGGGCCGGGCTCAGGGGTGTAGGACTGGACCCATTCCCGGGCTATGCGGCCACAGTTCCTCATCAGGCATTTATGATCTTCCAGATGATGTTTGCTGTGATCACACCCGCTTTGATTACCGGCGCATTTGCTGAAAGATTTAAATTTAAGACCTATCTCTTATTTCTCATCCTTTGGACAACCTTTGTATATGATCCTCTTGCCCACTGGGTCTGGGGAGTAGGAGGTTGGATCAGGAATCTTGGCGGGCTTGATTTCGCGGGAGGGCTGGTCGTCCATATCAGCTCAGGAGTGGCTGCCCTGGCGGCCGCTCTGATGGTGGGAAAAAGAAAGGGTTACGGCGACGAACCTATGCCTCCTCACAATCTGACGATCACCCTTCTGGGGGCAGGACTTCTCTGGTTTGGTTGGTTTGGTTTTAACGGCGGGAGTGCAGGAGCATCCGGTTCGATTGCCACCTCTGCTTTTGTGGTGACCCAATTCTCCGCAGCCTCCGCCGCTCTCTCATGGATGATCGCTGAATGGGCATTCCGAGGTAAGCCAACCGCTCTTGGCGCAGCATCGGGTGCCGTCGCGGGACTGGCGACCATTACACCCGCCTCAGGATTCGTGGGCCCCTTGTCCGCGATTCTCATTGGGCTGGTTGCCGGTGCGTTATGCTATTGTGCCATCAACCTGAAGTCCAAATTCGGATACGATGATTCTCTCGATGTCGTCGGTGTCCATGGGGTAGGAAGTACATGGGGTGTATTAGCGGTAGGCCTATTTGCATCAAAGGCTATTAATTCGGCGGGAAACGATGGCTTATTCTTTGGCAATTCCTCACTGATCGGGATTCAAGCATTAAGCGTCGCTTCGGTATGGGTCTATTCGTTTGCGATAACTTTGATCATACTGAAGGTTCTTGATTGGACCATGGGCTTGAGAGTGAGTGGAGAGCAAGAGATCAGTGGTCTGGATACCAGTCAGCATGGCGAAGCAGCATATAGTGACTGAGTTCGGAGTTAGGAGCTCGGAGAAAAAGACTAAAAACACCGAACTAAACAAGGAGGTTATAAATGAAAAAGATCGAAGCCATTATCAAGCCATTCAAATTGGATGAAGTCAAGCAAGCGTTATCCAAAATCGGTGTTCAGGGGATGACAGTTACCGAGGTCAAGGGTTTCGGAAGGCAAAAAGGTCATACCGAGATTTACCGAGGGGCTGAATACAAAATCGACTTCCTCGCCAAGGTTAAGATGGAATTGGTCACCACCGACGAAATAGTTCCTCAGGTGATCGAAACCATTGAGCGGACCGCCAAGACAGGAAAGATTGGAGATGGAAAGATCTTCATTTTCCCCGTGGAAGAGGTGATTCGAATTCGAACGGGCGAACGCGGGAGGGATGCTATTTAAATTAAGCATTCCCCATGGACTGTTTATTTCAATCGCAAATCTTTGGTCAGGCTGGCTCTCGTGAACTGTGGACTTGTAGATGGAAGCGATAACCGGGTTTCTCACCTCTTCCTTCCCGAAGTCGTTGGCTGATAGATTGCGACTATGGTGTAAGATTTCATTTGGTAATCGTGTACTGCGTCAGAAGTCCCTTTACTTTGAATGTCATTCCGGGCTTGACCAAGCTTGCCCCGTGCTTTACACAGGGGAATCCAATGATTTCAACTGGGTTCCTGCTTTTGCAGGAATGACAGCCTCTGAACTTATATAAAGAAGTGTTGGACGCACTACACTAGGAGAGGATAACCTATTTTCCTGAACAGTCCAAGGTGATTTATGAATCCGACGCGGCGATCCAGGAAAGTTTGTGGTCCTTGACAGCCATCTTGGATTATCACTTTCATCCTCCTGCTACTTTACAATTTAAAACGATTGTTTTAAACTGGAATTAGAGATAGCGCAAAAGGAGGTTCAAATGGAACATGACGCCAGTCAAAATCGCGATTGCAGGGAGCGAATTTTAGAGGCGGCGGGAGAGATTTTCGCCGAATGCGGATTTCGAGGGTCCACGGTTAGAAAAATCTGTGAGCGTGCCGGGGTGAACGTAGCGGCTATCAATTATTACTTCGGTGGAAAGGAGAAGCTCTACACCGAAGTCTTGAGACACTGGAATGATTTCGCTATAAAAAAATATCCTCTTCTTCTCGGGGTGGGTGAAGATGCGCCCGTCGAAGTGCAATTGCATGCTTTTATCAGGTCCTTTCTGTTCCGTCTCCTTGACAAGGGAAAACCTGCTTGGTTTGGAAAACTGATGACGAGGGAAATGACAGAGCCGACCCGTAGCTTTCAGCGTCTGGTGAAAGAGATCGTTCGTCCACGGGACAAGATTCTGGCCTCCATCGTGCGAAAAATGATCGGTACTTCGCTCAGCGAGGAGAAGATTCGTCTTTTCTGTGCAAGCATCATCGGCCAGTGTCTTTATTACTACAATGCAAGGTCCATCGTTACACAACTTTATCACCAGGATGTATCCAAACCCGAGGAGATCGAAAGGATCGCCGATCACATTTTGCAGTTTTCCTTGAGGGGTTTGGAATGTTATTTGGAGCGCGATGAGGATAGAATGAATAAGGAAAGTGAGAATCAAATAAGCAATTAGACAAGGAAGGTGTGAAAGATGAGAACAATGAAAATCTTTTGGCGGTTCAGCCTAATCTTAGCGGTCGTCCTATTCAATGCCCACCCAGGTTTAACCGGAGCGGAGCCGAAACAGGAGATAAGGGGGCCTATCATTACTCATGCGTTTGCCGTAGAAAGGGGCTATTATGGGTATATCTGGAAAATTTATCTTGAGGCGGAAGATCCGGACGGGCAGATGCTGAGGATTGCCTCGGTGATCGATGAGGTGGGTTATGGTCACTATCCGACTGATTGGATCTACCTTAAACCGGAGTACCAAAAACATTTCAAGGGCTATATTCAATGGGATACCTTCAGTACAAAAGCATCCTATTTGCCTGAGTGGACACAGATTACCCTGAGAGTCTCTGTGTTCGACAAGGCCGGGAATGAAAGTAATGAAGTTGTATTTCCCTTTACTTTCGAGATAACGCCGGAACAATACAGTTATCAACTGCCCGCTCCTTTCGATCAAGGGGACCTCTCGAGGTTGGGTTATGTCATGATCGATCTTTTTTATCCCGGTGAGGACAACGGACATGACGGCTTTGGGGTCATGCGTTAAAAACCAGGGACAAATCCCTTTCTATTTCTCGTTGCTCAAAAAATGGGATGCATCCCTATTCTTAGTGATTCCCCAGGCTGTCGAACCAAGCCAGATTCTCTTTAATCATGTCGGGGATGGGCAACTGGTAAGGGCAGCGCAGCAGGCATTCCCCGCATTCCGAGCAGTTTCGGGCCTTCTCAATTAAATCCTTAACCCAACCCACCTCCTGAGCCTGAGGGCCAAATCGCTTGACGATGGACTTTAGCCCGACTGCAAATTGAATATTGATCTTCTCTGTGCACGGTTGACAGTAGTCGCAGCGCCTACAGAATTGACGGTCGAATTCCTTTTTGAGGACTTCGATTCGCTCTTTGTCTTTTTCTGTCAGGGAATGGTCATCATTAAAGATCTTCCAATTCTCATGAACCTTTTCCAGAGTCTCTGCCCCCGGGATGGGCACGATGCCGGGCGTTGAGAGGACGAACCTCAAGGCCGGGCCAGCCTCTTCGATGACTCCGCCCGAAAATGGCTTCATCGCCAATATCCCAATGTCCTTTTCCTTGGCCATGGGGAACACTTTCACGGCCGCCTCGGGCTCTAAGAAGCTATAGCAACCCATAATGACTTCGAAATACCCGTCCTCAATGGCTCTTACTAATACGTTGAGGTTGTGGCTGGTGATGCCGATATGATCGATTAATCCTTCGTCTCTTGCGCGTTTTAACCCTTCATAGGCTCCTCCAGAGGCCAGAACCCTTTCATAATCCTCGAAGTTAGAGACGCTGTGCAGATGGTAGAGATTGACCTTTTTTGCCTTCATCTGCTTTAGGCTCTCATGCACATCGTTATAAATCTTGGCGGTTTTGATAAGAGACTTCGAGGAAAGGATCACAGGTCTATCCGTTTTTTGGAGTGCCAACCCGATCCGGTGCTCGCTGTTCGTATAAGCACGGGCGGTATCCAAAAGGTCGACTCCCATTTCAATCGCAGTCTGTATGACAGACACCGCTTCCCGTTCACCGACCCGTTGGATAGGAATTCCCCCCCATCCCAATTTTGTCACGATCAGATTTGTCCTGCCCAGCCTGACTTTTTCCATCTGCATGCTCCTTCATCCTAAAATTGTAAAAATAAACTCGTTATCATGTAACACAAATAACCTAAAAATCCATCCCCTTCTTTAATCCTCATGGCCCCAGCTTTACTCGAAGCTTTTCTCTCAACTGTCCGGAGGAGACAAAATGGATGCCGTGCATCCCTAAGGAGGCTGCCACTTCGACGTGCTTCTTCATATCATCAATAAAGAGAATCCTTCGAGCCTCGACCGAGGCCCACTCGATTGCTTTTCGGAAGATCTCGACATCGGGTTTTTTAGAACCCACCTCGTGGGATAGAATCCACCGATCAAAGACTCGGATGATAGAAAATTTTGAAAGGACGTAATCGAAGTGGAGAGGGTTGGTGTTGGAAAGAAGGCCGAGTTTCCATCTCCCTTTTTGGGAGAGAATGATCTGAGAGACCTGCTGGTTTTCAACAAAGATTTCATTCCAGATGGGGATAAAATCCTCAAAGGAAAGAGAGAGTTGAAGAAATTCTCTCAAGGATTGGAAGAATTCCCGAGAAGATACTTTTCCTACTTCGTAATCATTGACCGCTCCCTCTTCAAAATCGAAGAGATAGGAAAATAGGCTCGAGGGATCCCGAAACTCCTTTTTTTGAGAGAATCGAGAGAGTTTTTCTGCAATCTGGAAATGATGGAAAGGAAGAATCACATTGCCTAAATCATACAGGATCACTTCAATCGGAAAATCATTCATATGAATTCTTCATGAAAAAAGGGCGAATAAAAACCGTCGGCAATAAATGCCGACGCTACGCCTTTATGAAATGAGTTTGGGAAGATTAAAATATTCGGCGATCGCTCGGGTCAAAGCAGGAATGGTATACTGCTTTGGCTGGATCTGCACTTCCAGACCCCATTCCTTTGCCGTCCTGGCGGTGACCGGTCCAATGCAGGCGATAGCAATGCCCTTTACCAGCTTTTTAAGATCTTCTTTCTTAAGGAGGTCGGCAAAATGATTGACTGTGGAAGAAGAGGTGAAGGTGATCACATCGATTTTTTCCTCTGTCAGGAGCTTCTTCATCTTCTTCGATCCTCCCTTTGGCCTGACCGTCCGATACACCTCCACCACATCAATCTCTGCCCCCATTTTTCTCAAGCCTTTTGGTAAAATATCCCGCGCCTTTTTGGCACGGGCGAGAAGAATTCTTTTTCCTTCCATCTGTACCTTTTCAAATCCTTCAAGGATGGACTCCGCGATAAACTCTTTTGGAACGTAGTGAACCGAAACTCCCTTCGTTTTCAGCCGATTGGCTGTGGCAGGCCCGATGGCACAAACCTTAAGAGAGGCGGGAAGGTAGGGAACCTTTGCTCTTTCCTTAAGCCTTTGCCAGAAGAAGTTGACTCCGTTCGCACTGGTAAAAATTATCACATCATAACACTTCAATCGATCGATGGCTTGGTCAAGTTCCTTCCAGCGCGTTGGAGGAGCAATCTCAATGGTGGGGAATTCGATCACTTCCGCTCCCAATTTTTTGAGCTGGGTTAAAAAATCACCCGACTGGTCATGGGCTCGGGTGATCAGAATTTTTTTCCCAGTGAGGGATTTTTTGATCATTGTTTTTAGATAGAAATGGTAGGCTGTGCTCTCAGATAGACCTCATCAAGGATCTCTTTGGCTCCTTCGCCCAGAAGGATCTCAGCCAATTCAACACCAAGCGACTCCGCCCTCTCGACGGGTCCCTCCACATGATGCCTGACGAGCCTCTTCCCGTCTATCGTTCCAACCAACCCATCGATCTGAAGGGTGATCCCGACGATTCGGGCAAAGGCAGCGATCGGGACCTGACACCCGCCTTCCAGTTTACCGAGGAAGGCTCTCTCGGCGCTAACGGCGATGGACGATTCTCGATCGTTGAGGAATCGAATTTGACTCTCCACCTTCTGGTCAGCCATTCTCGTTTCAATTCCCAACGCCCCCTGGCCGATCGCGGGGAGAGAGACCTCCGGCGGAATGATTTCCGTGATTTTTTCGTCAAAGCCCAGTCTTTTTACACCTGCAAGGGCCAGGACAATCGCATCCAAGTTCATGGTCTTTAACTTCTTGAGCCGGGTATCCAAATTTCCCCTTAGAGGGATGAATTCCAAGTCACTTCTGAAATGAAGCAACTGGGCCTGCCGCCTCAAGCTGCTCGTGCCAATCTTTGCCCCTCTGGGCAGATCCTTTAAAGATTTACCGTCCTTTGAGATGAGGACATCCCGAGGGTCCTCTCTTTTTGTGACCACCGAGAGATGCAGACCCCTTGGGAATTCGGTGGGGACATCCTTGATGCTGTGAACGGCGAGGTCAGCCCGTTTTTGAAGAAGTGCTTCCTCGATTTCTTTAACAAAAAGGCCCTTTCCTCCGATCTTGGCCAACGGGGCGTCCTGAATTTTGTCTCCGGTGGTTTTGATTTTGACGAGCGTGACTTTCAGATCGGGATGAGCTTGGACCAATCGATCCTTCACCCAATTCGCCTGGAAAAGAGCGAGTTGACTCCCACGGGTCCCGATTTTGAGTTCAGAGGGCATCTTCGAGATTGGGTTCCTCCTTTTCCTTCTTGTCTTCCAACTTTTCCATGAATGTCTCTATCGATTTCTCGGACAATCCGAAGAGGGCATGGAGGGTGTCGAGATAAAGATCGGCCATCGCCTCCTCATTCGTCTGTTTGAGGAGGGTGATCGGTGTGTGGAGAATTTTGTTGATGATGGCGGAAGTCAGAGCCTCCAAGGATTTTTTTTCCTTGTCCGACAGATCGGGGTGGAGGGAAAGAGTCTTTTCCAGCTCTTTCTTCCTGATCTCTTCAAACTTTTTCCTCAAGGCCACGATGGTGGGAGTGACGTCGAGAGATCGATACCAATTGACAAATTTGGCCATCTCTTCGTGGACGACCGCCTCTGCTTTTTGAGCCTCCTTCTCCCGATCTTTAATGTTTTCGTTGGCTACTTTTTGAAGGTCATCGATGTTGTAGAGGTAGACATTTTCAATATCGCCGACTTTGGGCTCGATATCCCTGGGGTCCGCGATATCGATGAAGAAGATCGGTTTCTGTCTCCGATCCTTCATCACCTTCGTCATCTGGTCGTACTGGATAAGATATCGAGGTGAATCCGTAGCACTGATCACAATGTCCACTTTTTTCAAACCCTGTCCCATGTCTTCAAAGGGAATGGCTTCCCCCTTAAATTCCTGAGCCAGGGATACAGCCCGATCATAAGTGCGGTTGGTCACCAGAATTTTCTCCGCCCCTTCGGAGACGAGATGTCGGGCGGCCAGTTCACACATCTCTCCCGCTCCAATGAGCAAGACCGCTTTCTTTTCCAGGGGCCCAAAGATTTTTTCAGCTAGCTCGACCGCGACAGAACTGACGGAGATGGCGCCCATGACGATCTTTGTTTCGGTTCTCACTCTTTTTGCCACATGAAAGGCCCGATGAAGAAGTCGATGGAGAATGAGACCGGAGGTTTTGACCTGTTGGGAGAAATCATAGGCATCCTTGATCTGGCCCAAAATTTGAGGTTCCCCTATGACCATCGAGTCGAGGCTGGAGGCGACACGAAAGATATGCCTCACCGCTTCTTCTCCCACGTGGGCATATAGGCTTCTTTCGAACTCTTTTAAGGGAATGCCGTGGTATTGAGAGAGAAATTCCTTCAGATCGCGGATAGCCCTTTCCGTCTCTCGGGTGGCAGCGTAAACCTCTACCCGGTTACAGGTGGAGACGATCATACTTTCCTTGAGAGAAGGAAGGGCACGAATCTTATCTAAAGCGTCCTCCATCTTATCTTCGGGAAAAGCGAGGCATTCACGAATCTCGATAGGTGCTGTTTTATGATTTAATCCGACAACGAGAAGTTCCATTTGTATAGAGTAAATAGGAGTCTATAATCCAAAGGAAACGGTTAAGATGCCTGTTTCGTTAAACGGTTACGTTGCTCAGCTGCAAAATCTTTCAACCGTAACCCTTTGACGATATGCGAAACTGGCCTCGTAACCTTAACTTAATAGCCAATCGCATCGATCGGGGGTAACGAATCCGTCATGAAGGATTCCCTCAATTCCATATTCATAAACCCTACCAGTTCGCATAGGTATGAAGTCCCGGAAGAAGGAGGTTCACACCTAAGAATGTGAAGAGGGCAGCCAGAAATCCAACGATGGCCATCACCGCTGCCTTGCGTCCCCTCCATCCAACGGTCAGACGCTGGTGAAGCAGCGCCGCATAGAGAAGCCAGGTGATCAGAGACCACGTTTCTTTAGGATCCCAATTCCAATATCTTCCCCAGGCATATTCTGCCCAAACCGCACCTGTAATGATCCCCAGGGTCAACAGGGGAAACCCAAATTTGAGGGATTGATAGCTCAGATTGTCCAGAACATTCAAAGGGGGGAGTCTTCTTGCGATCGCTCCCATCTTTTTCGATTTGAGTTGGTGCTCTTGGATTAAATACATCACGCCGCAACAGAAGGTTAAAGTGAAGATGGCATTGCCCAAAAAGGCAAAGATTACATGGAAAGGATGCCAGAAACTTTTGAGAACGGGAGCCAAGGGGAGGATCTCCTTGGGAAGGGCAAAGGCAAAAAGGATGAGGATCAGGGCAGCGGGAGTCAGAAAGGAACCCAACACCTTGACTTTATATTTAAGATTACAAATCAGAAGGATGCCGATAATCATCCATGCGAAAAAGGACAGGGATTCATAAAGATTGGTCACTGGAGTGTGCCCCGCTTCCGCATACCTCGTGAGGATCGCCAGGGTATGGGAAGCGAAGCCAATGCTGACGATGGTGGCTGCTAATTTAGAAAGGGCCTCTTTGAGAAAAATGATATAGGCCAGATAGGTCAAGGTCCCAAACAAATAAAGAAAAGAGGCGAATTTAAAGAAATAAATATTCATCGCTACCTATTTTACCATGTTTTTGTCAAATGGTGAAACTGCCAATTCATCGCTAAGTAGAAGAGGGGGTGAACCCAGGGCCTTTTGACAATCCTTTTATAAATCGAAGAGGTCGCAAAAACCTCTTTCCAGATCGTCCTTACCCCTTTTTCTAATTCTTCAACGGACATCAGCAAAGGCTGATAGACGGCGTTAAGAGAATCATATTTCTCCCAATCCCTGCAAAGAACCCTTCCTTCCTTCTCCAGTCGAAGAAAAGAATCGGTACCAGGATATGGGGCCATGATAAAGGCAAGAGCCCAGTCGAGCTTCGATTCAATGCAAAAGTCGATGATCCTCTGGAAGACATCCGGGTCATCGTCATCCAGGCCTACGATGAAGGTTCCCATGATGCCGATTCCTCGATCATGGATCCTTTTCACGGCGTCGGCATATCGCGAGGGTTGGTTGAATCCTTTTCCCATCGTATTCAGATTCTCTGTCGAGAAGGACTCAAAACCGATATTGATCGCGATACAGCCACTTTGTGCAAATCCTTCCAGGAGTTTCTGATCAAAGGCAATGGAGACGGGGGCATGGCCGTACCAGAGGAGGTCGAATTCTTTAAGAAGAGAGAGAAGATCATGGCAAAACCGCTTATCCCCTGCGACGTTGGAATCGATGATGTAGAGAAGCCTTCTCTTGAGAAAATAGGGAAGGTCTTTGCTAAATAGGGAAAGAAATCTTTTTAGCACAGAATTCATCACCGGCCCTTTTTGGAAAAGGGTTCTAAGCTCCCGGTCAATTTCGCTGATCGGGCGATTCCGGTATCGATATCCGAAAAATTTTGAGACACCGCAGAACTCGCAGCGATGGGGACATCCCCGTGTGGTTTCGAGTAGCTTCAGCGGAACATAAAACTTTTGATTGAGGAGATCCCTTCTGGGAAGAGGAAGGCGGGAGGGGTTGGCCAATTCATTCCCCACGTAGATTCGCCTCATCCGGCCTCTTCTCAGATCCTCGATGAGTTCCGGCCAGACCCCTTCCGCCTCTCCCACCACGACTGCATCCACGTGTTCAAGCGCCTCCTCAGGGAGCACGCTGGCATGGACACCTCCCATGACGACAGGGATCCCTTTCTTCTTGAACTCTTCTGCGATCCGATAAGCTCGAGGGGCAACGGGTGTCTGGGCAGTGATCCCCACCAAGTCTACTTCCTCTTCAAGATCGATTCTTTCAAAGGCTTCGTCCACAATCTTTAACTCTACGCCAGGAGGGGTAACAGCGGCAACATAGGGAAGGTTAAGGAAACTTAGCCTGAACAGGAAGGCTTCTTCCTTTTTTCGCTCCCGTTCGGGTGAGACCAGGAGGATTTTCATCTTTCTTATTTAACCCATTCCATGGGAAGGGGTCAACGCCCGCCTACGGCAATGCCACGCCCACGTGAACCAAATTTCCCTTCGACGGGCAGGCCCGCCCGACTGAGAGGAGGAACAGGCAGTCCTCTCCCATCGGAGGTTGTGTCATAATCATGGTGGAGAGGATGTGTGGACAGAGCAGACAGTCAGGTTTCTCAGCTTTAGAAGGCGGTCATTTAGAGGTATGCGTAATCGAGTTTCTTGCAAATGCAATCTTTCCAAGGACTCGCAGCCCGGTAGCTGACCGATAAACGGGTTCCGCCCTAAAGCTTCGTCACCGACTGCCTGCTCCGTCTTTTTCCGAGAGCGGTCTTTCCTTCATTACGACACAGTTGGCGGATAGGCCGCATAAGGCAAATAAACGCTCTTGTGCGCGCGGCGGTCTACCTTTGGCACGGATATTGCTTGAACACGACATTGAGAGCATAGGATGGGAATTTTGTATGGTAAATTTTCTTGAATCATATTAGAGTATTTGTTAATATGGGTTGGTTTCTAAAAAGGGAGGAAAAAAAGGATGGTATTTGACTCGTTGTGGGGTCTCTTTTCGACGGATTTGGCCATTGATCTGGGAACGGCAAACACGGTTGTCTATGTGAAGGGAAAGGGAATCGTCTCCTCCGAGCCCTCCGTGGTGGCCATTCAAAGGGATGCGAGAGGAGAAAAGCATGTTCTGGCCGTGGGCCGTGAAGCGAAGGAGATGTTGGGTCGGACACCTGGTAATATTTTTGCCATCCGGCCCATGAAGGATGGCGTGATTGCCGACTTTGAGATTACCGGTGAGATGCTTCGTTATTTCATCGCTAAAGTTCATAATCGGAAAACCTTGCTCCGGCCTCGAGTGGTCATTTCCGTCCCTTCCGGCATCACGCCCGTAGAAAAACGTGCGGTTCGGGAATCGGCTCAATCGGCGGGCGCCAGGGAGATTTATCTGATTGAGGAGCCCATGGCCGCTGCCATTGGAGCCGGACTTCCCATCACCGAGGCCTCCGGGAATATGATTGTCGACATCGGCGGGGGCACCACGGAGGTGGCAGTCATTTCTCTGTCGGGGATCGTGACGAGCGAGTCCATCCGGGTGGCAGGGGATAAGATGGACGAGGCTATTGTCCAGTACGTCAAGAGGAAATACAACCTTCTCGTCGGCGAGCGAACGGCCGAACTGATTAAGATCAATATCGGGACCGCTTATCCCGAGGAGAATCCTCAGACCATAGAGGTAAAAGGAAGGGACCTGGTGACAGGCATTCCTAAAACCCTTGAGATCAATAGTGAGGAAGTCCGGGAGGCGTTGGCTGAATCGATCAATACCATCATCGACACCGTCCGGGTCACTCTGGAAGGGACCCCGCCAGAACTGGCAGCCGATATTGTGGACAAAGGGATTGTCCTGGTGGGTGGGGGCGCCCTTCTGAAGAACCTCGATGTCTTACTCCGAGAGGTGACCAGCCTTCCCATTACGATTGTCGATGATCCCCTTTCCTCCATTGTATTAGGGGCAGGCATGGTTTTAGACAATGAGCATCTGCTCCATACTGTAACGGTTCAATACTGAGATTGATGAGGGTACGTGATTTTTTCGTTTTCCGAAGATATCATCTTTTCGTTCTTATCATCCTTCTTTTGTTGTTTGGTTTTGTTCTGATGTCGTTAAGGGCGAAAGAGAGGAAGGGGGTACAGTTTTTCGATGCCCTTCTGATGGAAGCCTGTTCTCCTGTCCAAAAAGCTTCTACCCTTGTCATCAAGACCGTCCAGGAAACCTTCCAACGATATGTTTTTCTGGTCAACCTTGAGAAAGAGAACAGGATGCTCAAGCAAAAGATCAGCGAGCTTCAAGCAGGAAACCATCGGATGGAAGAGATCAGGCTGGCCAACGAACGGCTGAAACAGCTTCTCCAGTTTCGGGGAGAAAACTCCCTTTCCATGATCGGCGCGGAAGTGATCGGTCAAGACCCTTCCTCCTGGTTCAAGAGCGTGACCATCGATAAGGGGGAAAGGGATGGAGTGAAAAAAGGAATGGCGGTGATCTCGCCGGGAGGGGTCATCGGCCAGATCCTTAAGACCGCTCCCCACTATGCCAGCGTTCTTCTCATCACCGATTATAACAGCGCCGTCGATTCCATTGTTCAGAGGACTCGCGCGAAAGCCATCGTCGAGGGAAAGGGAGAAAACCGGTGCGAGCTGAAATACCTTCTTCGAACCGAGGAGGTGGCCGTTGGGGATGCTGTCGTCACCTCGGGGCTGGGTGGAAATTTTCCCAAGGGATTGATGGTGGGCGAGGTTAAGAGTGTGGACAAGAAAGGGCACGGGGTTTTTCAATATGCCGAACTGGCTCCCAGCGTGGATATGACCCAGTTGGAGGAGGTCTTCATTATCATGGGACCTCTTTCCCCATCGCCCCACCCAGAAGAAAAGGTGAAGAAGGGGAAAAAGGGAAAAAAATGAAACGGGTGATTCTTTCCCTTTTCGCGGGGATTCTTATTCTCATCCTTCAGACGACATTATTATCTTACTCTCCTGTTCAAAGGATCAGGCCGGATATCCTTCTCATCTTCACCCTCTACCTGGCCTTTTTATTTCCGCCGATTTTCGGCGGGATCTTCGCCTTCCTCATGGGATATCTGATGGACCTATTTTCGGGAAACACATTAGGTTTTTATACCGTCTCCAGGCCGCTGGTCTTCTTGGCTGCCCAATTCTTCAAGGAGCGATTCTATTTGGAAGGATTTTTCTTCCAATCCCTTTTTGCCTTCCTCTTTAGTCTGTTAGAAGGGATTTTCATCTTCATACTCATGAACGCCGTCCAACCACTTCCTCTCGGGAATCTTTATCCGTTATTCTTCACTTCCCTCCTTCCGCAATCCTTTTTTACCGGTCTTGCGACCCCCTTCCTCTTCTTCGTTTTCCAAAAGGGGTCGTCGCTGTTATTTCGTCAGCCCGAGCGGGGGCCCAAGGAGATAGGGTATCGGCCATGATGGAATTGAACACCCAGAAGATGGAGGACTTCAAGGGAAGGTATAAATACTTCGTGGCCTTTGTTGGTTTGGCTTTTTTCCTGATCTTTATCCGTTTGTGGTCCCTTCACGTCATCAAAGGAAGTGAGCTCCGGCAACTGTCTGAAAATAACCGAATTCGACTCCTCGAGAATTCCGCTGACCGAGGGATGTTATTAGATCGAAAAGGGCACGTTTTGGCTCATAATCGTCCCTCCTTCGAGGTCTATCTCGTCCCCGAGGACGTCAGGGCCAACCCGGAGGTGCTGATCAAAATCGCGCAGCTGCTCAATATGCCCCGGGACGAGATTGAGGAGAAAATCGGGGCACAAAGGCGGGGGGCCCCTTTCAGACCGGTGAAGATTAAGTCGGATATCGATTGGAATGAGCTGGCCGTACTCGAATCGAACCGGGTTCATCTCCCAGGTCTCTTGGTGGATGTCAGGCCGAGAAGGGCTTATGATTATGGGGACCTGGCTTCTCATCTTATCGGCTATCTGGGAGAGGTGGATGAGAATGAGCTGAAACAGTCTAAGGACTCGCCCTATCGAATGGGTTCCCTCATTGGAAAATACGGAGTGGAATATCGGTGGGAAAATGACCTCAGAGGAGTGGACGGGGGGCGGCAGATTGAAGTCGATGCCCTGGGAAGGGAGGTCAGACCCCTCGGAGTAGTCGAACCTTTTCCGGGAAACAATCTCTTTCTCACGATCGATCTGGATCTCCAGAAGACGGCTGAAGAGTCTTACAAGGACAAAAACGGAGCCCTCATCGCCATGGATCCGAAAACGGGGCATATCCTGGCCATGGTGAGCAAGCCTTCCTTCGAACCCTTTGCGAGAAACGTCTCGCCGGATGAATGGAAAGCGCTCGTGGAAAATCCTTATCATCCCCTTACAAACAAAGCCATCCAGGGACAATACCCTGCGGGCTCCGTCTTCAAGATCATCACTGCCATCGCAGGTCTGGAATCAGGAATAATTACTCCGAACACCCAGTTCCGTTGCACAGGGGCCTTCCCGTATGGAAACCGCGATTTTCGCTGCTGGAAGCAAGGCGGCCATGGAAGCCTCAGCCTCCACCGGGCCATCGTTGAATCCTGTGATATCTACTTTTACCAAGCGGGTTTGAAGGTGGGGGTCGATCTGATTGCTCATTATGCCGATGCGTTCGGTTTAGGAAAGCTGACAGGAATCTCGCTCCCTCATGAGAAACCCGGGACCGTCCCCTCCAGCTCCTGGAAGAAAAAACGGTTTGGCGTTCCGTGGTATAGCGGCGAGACCCTTTCTTTTTCTGTCGGCCAGGGATATCTCTTAACGACACCGCTTCAGCTCCTGATGCTTATTTCAGGCATTGCCAACGGAGGAAAGCTTCCCCTTCCCCAAGTGGTGGAAAGGGTGGAAGATGTCTATGGGAACACATTGAAGGAGTATCCACCCGTGGAATTGGGAAGGGCGAACGTTTCGCAGAAAACCTTTGAAATTATCCAGGAGGCTCTCAAGGGAGCTATAAATGAGCCTCACGGGACGGGTTCGGCTTGTTTGTTGAAAGAGGTTAAGGTGGCGGGAAAAACAGGTACGGCCCAAGTGGTCGCAATGCCCGAGGACTTTAAAAGGGGCGAGATGAATCGAATCCCTCTCAAGTTTCGGGATCACGCCTGGTTTGTGGCTTATGCCCCGGTTGAGGACCCGAAGATCTCGGTGGTGGTCCTCGTGGAGCACGGAGGGTTCGGCGCTTCCGCTGCCGCCCCGATTGCTAAAAAGGTAATCGAGCAGTATCTCAACCTCAACCCTTCGGCCCCCCCAAAGATGGCAGGGGAGGAAAGCGATTTGGAATATGCAGATTGACCGGCGACTTTTTATTCATTTCGACTGGGCACTGTTAGGGATTGTGCTCGTCCTTGCCTCCATCGGCATTCTCAATCTTTACAGTGCTGCGGCAAAGATAGAGACAGCCGGAGCCCCCCTTTACATCAAACAGATTTTCTGGCTCCTCATCGGGTTGGCCGCGATGGTGACGATTGCCTTCGGCGAATATCGTTTTTATTCCGATTTTGCTTATATCGTTTATACGATCGCTTTGGTTCTCTTGCTGATCGTACTAGCCTATGGGATGATCACCTCGGGCGCGCAGCGATGGGTCAGAATTGGCCCCCTGTCTTTTCAGCCCTCTGAGTTTGTCAAGATCACCTTTATCCTGGCCCTGGCAAGGTTTTTCCATCGACCCCCGGATCGGGAGGGGTATTCGTTAAAACAACTGCTCTTGCCGTTTCTCCTCCTTCTGCTCCCGATGGTGATGATCCTGAAACAACCCGACTTGGGGACAGCTATTGTCCTCCTCCTCGTTTTTTTCTCCATCCTGATCTTTGTTAAGATTCGTTGGTTCTCTCTGCTGACTATTGGATTGTCCGGAGCCGTCGCCGTGCCGCTCCTCTGGAAACTTCTAAAGGGATACCAGAAGAAGCGGATTATTACCTTTTTTAATCCGGATTTAGATCCACTGGGTGCGGGATACCATCTCATTCAATCGAAGATCGCCGTAGGATCAGGGGGAATTCTTGGGAAAGGTTTTATGAAAGGGACTCAGTCCAAGCTAGGCTTTCTCCCTGAGCAGCAGACGGACTTCATCTTCTCAGCCTTGGGAGAGGAGTGGGGCCTGATCGGATCTCTCTTCGTCATGGGACTCTATGTGGCCTTAATCCTGTGGGGACTTCGCATCGCGGTTCAGGCCAAAGACCGATTTAGTGCTATCCTCGCTTTCGGCGTGGTGGCGATGCTCTTCTGGCATGTCTTTATCAACATCGGAATGGTACTAGGGATGATGCCGGTGGTAGGTATCCCCCTTCCCCTGCTCAGCTATGGCGGGTCCTTTATCGTCTCCACCCTGATCGGAGTAGGTCTTCTCCTCAATGTCAGCATGAGAAGGTTTCTATTTTAGAAGGGTTCAAGGGGTCAAGGATTCTAGGGGTTAGGTTAAATTCCACTTGAGCCCTTGGACCCTAGGCCCCTCGAATCCTTTCTAGAACGGGACATCGTCATCTGGTGTGGGGGTCCCCTCCTCGTCCACTTCCAACTCCTTCTGGGAATCGGGCGGTCCGCCGGAAGTTCCCGCGATTCCTAACATCTGCATCTGAGTGGCAACAATTTCGGTCGTGTACCTACGGTTTCCGTCTTTACCTTCCCAAGAGCGGGTTCGAATTCGGCCTTCAATATAGACCTGCTTGCCTTTGTTCAGGTACTCTCCACAGATCTCAGCCAGTCGCCCGAAGGCAACAACCCGGTGCCATTCGGTAACAGTCGTTTTCTCTCCAGAAGATCGATTGACTCGATTTTCACTTGTCGCCATCCGGAAGTTCGCCACCGTTGTGCCGTTGCTCAGATACTTCACTTCAGGATCTGCACCTAGATTACCGATGAGGATGACCTTGTTCACTCCTGCCATAAGACCCTCCTGTTCGAGCCAGAAAAGGCAGAAACGATCGTCGCTCGAGATTTCTTAGACTCCTCCGGGTGTAAATCTGAGGAATTTCTTCCAACATTTGTCTTTGACTAAGGTCCGAAGATATACAAATTCCGTCCAAGATTTGTTATGTCACCTTATCATTTCTAAAAACTCTTTTCAAGGAGAGATTGCCCCTGAAGGCAAACGCTCAGTCTCTGGCGTGGTCGGATCAGAGTGATCTCCGCTCCAATGCCTAGACCGGAACGTGCCCCGTCCCGCCAAAGGGTGATAGGCGGGGTAAAAGGGGCACAATATGGATGCTAATACCTTGCCGGGAAGCCCCGCCCTCAGGCGGGAGGCTTCCGATTGCGGATCGTTGGAGGGAAGGGAATCGGAGGGTAGTGCTGAAGGGTTGACGGAGTTAAGAATATATTTTAGTCTTCAATTACTCCTTTTATCTGGAGTCGAGAATGAAAAGAAAAATCGCTTTTTTATTCTTGATCGGGATTGGAACCGCTATCATCCTTATTCCCTTCCCCCAAGCTGGAAGAGCCGCCTCCGTTTCCCCACCGGAAAATCCTTCCTGTGATGCTTTCGGAATCCAGAAATTTCCGAAGGGGAAGACTGTCCCTGCTTTTTCTCTCAAGAGTTTGAACGGGGGAAAAATCAGCCTCAGCGACTTCAAAGGAAGCCGGTCCTCGTCACCTTTTGGCCACCTGGTGTACCTCCTGCAAGGAGGAAATTCCTGAGTTGGAAAAATTCTCCGTCGGCAAGAAGGATCAGTTGGCCATTCTTTTGATTACCATCGATGGAGAAAGGGAGGGAGCTGCTCAAAAGATCGTCAGCGAGAAAAAGATCACCCTTCCCGTCCTCTTGCTTTTGAAGGAGAAGGTCATGGACCAATATGGAGTGAGGAGCTGGATTCCTCTCACTTTCCTCAATCGAGAAGGGATGCTGGTTGGGAGAATTGTTGGAGAAAGGGACTGGGGCGCACCGGAGGCCTGGTCTTGCCTGAAAGAGCTCTTTGAACTTCGTTGACAAATTCCGTAATTTTCGTATAATAACTTCTGTTTTTTCAATTCGGAATGGGAGTTTTTTGTGAGGTATCTTTATAAATCGGAAAGCATATCGATCCCGCAAAGACTTCTCTTCATCCCCCTGAAAGAGACGATCATTTTCCCTTATGTCGTTGCCCCTCTTTTTTTTCAGTCTGATGAAGCTTTGGCCATCTTGAACAAGGTATTACTGGAGAACAGTCTTATTGGATGTGTCGGTCTGCGTGATCCTTCTCTCAAAGATCCCCAACCCAAAGATCTCCTTTCCGTCGGGACGGTCTGTAAGATTCTCCAACTCGTCAAGTTGCCGAATCGAGGGATGAAGATTCTTGTGGAGGGGCTTTCCAGAGTTTTTCTTCTGGACATTACTCGGGAACCCCCTTATTTCAAGGCGGATGTCAGTGAGATCAACGAGCAGCACGAAAGGACAGTCCTTTCTGAAACCCTCGTCCAGAGCATTGGAACCCTTTTTAAGATTTCGCTCTCCGTGGGAAAACCCCTCCCCGATGAGATATTGAAGACCCTCGATAAAATTGACCAGCCGGGGAGACTCGCCGACCTGATCGCCATTACCCTCCACCTGGGGTTGAAAGAGCAGCAAGAAATTTTTGAGACCATCGATCCTCTGGACCGGCTGAAAAAAGTTTTTCATTGCTTCAACCGAGAGATCCAATCCTCTCCGACCAGACCCCACTCCCTTCTCAACCCCGGGAAAGAGGGAGGGAAATTTCAGAAGGATCATTTCCTTCGTGCTCCCCAAAGAGGGCAGAGGGAGGCGCCTGAGGAGGATCCTTATCTGGCTGAGATCCACGAACTCAGGGAGAAAGTCCAAAATGCCGGGATGCCGCAAAAAGTTGAAGAAATTGCTTATAAAGAGATCAACCGGCTGGAACGGATGAACCCCATTTCTGCCGAATATACTGTTTCCAGAACCTATCTCGACTACCTCATCACAATGCCATGGAATAAGAAGACAGCCGACAACCTTGACCTCAACCGGGCTCGGGTCATTCTGAATGAAGACCATTATGACCTTGAAAAAGTGAAAGAGCGGATCTTAGAATTCCTGGCCGTTAAGAAATTGAAAGACCCCATGAAGGGCCCCATCCTCTGCTTTGTCGGTCCCCCCGGCGTGGGCAAGACATCTCTGGGACGCTCCATCGCGCGCGCCCTGGAGAGGAAGTTTATCCGCATCTCCTTAGGAGGCGTGAGGGACGAGGCGGAGATCCGGGGGCATCGTCGAACTTATGTGGGAGCGCTTCCGGGCAGGATCGTTCAAGAGATCCGCAGGGCAGAAACTTCCAACCCCGTTTTCATGCTTGACGAGGTGGATAAGATCGGCCAAGACGTCCGTGGAGACCCAGCCGCGGCCCTTCTTGAAACCCTTGACCCGGAGCAGAATTTTTCATTTACCGATCATTACTTGGATGTCCCTTTTGACCTCTCCCATGTCTTGTTTATCACGACGGCCAATACCCTGGCGCCGATTCCTCCTGCCTTGTTGGATCGGATGGAAGTGATCCATCTGGCAGGGTATACCGAAGAGGAGAAGGAGAAGATTGCATTTCAGTTTCTGATCCCTCACCAGAAAGAGGAGAACGGGTTGAAGGACGCTCCGCTCTCTTTCACCCTGGAAGCGATTTATAAGGTCATTCGTGAATATACCCGAGAGGCAGGGGTCCGAAATTTAGAAAGGATGATCGCCACCCTCTGTCGAAAAGTGGCCAAGGAAATTGCCATGGGAAACACTCCGAAAAAGAGTATGGATGAGGCGGCCGTTGAGGAGCTCCTGGGGCCACGGGAATTCTTTCGTGAGGTCGCTCAGGAGAAAGACCGCATCGGCGTAGCCACAGGACTCGCCTGGACAGAAAATGGAGGAGACATCATCTTTATCGAAACTTCTAAGATGAAAGGGGACAAAGGGCTTATCCTGACGGGATCCCTGGGAGAGGTGATGAAGGAATCTGCTCAGGCAGCCCTCTCCTATATCCGAACGAACGCTTCCTCCCTCCATATCCCTGAGAATTTCTATCGGGAGTGCGACCTTCATATCCACGTCCCGGCCGGGGCGACCCCCAAGGACGGGCCTTCTGCCGGGATCACCATTGCCACGGCCGTTCTCTCTCTCCTAAAGGAAGAACCGGTTTCCCGTGAGATCGCGATGACTGGTGAGCTCACCCTGAGCGGAAGAGTCCTTCCAGTGGGGGGGATTAAAGAGAAAATCCTTGCTGCTCGACGGGCTGGCGTGAAGACCGTGGTCTTGCCCAAACAAAACGAAAAAAACCTTGATGATATTCCAGACTATATCAAAAAAGAAATGAACTTCGTCTTGGTCGAGCACTTCCAGGAGGTAGTAGATCTGACCTTGCCCTCGTCGTCTTCGGCAAAAAGATAGGGTTGGGTTCGTTTAGGAATAGGGCTCGGGTGAGATTTCCAAATCCAAATTTCAAAATTCAAATGTCAAATCAATGTCAAAGTTCAAAATCAAGAAGCTTCGTTTTGACCTTTGGTTTTTTTTGACACTTGAACTTGGGCATTTGACATTTTAGCCCTATGACGTCCTTCAAATCCGGTTTTATCTCCATCCTGGGAAGGCCGAACGTCGGGAAATCGACCCTCTTCAATCGTTTTCTCGGTGAGAAAGTGGCCATCGTTGCCGAAAGACCGCAGACCACCCGGCACCGAATTCTTGGCATTAAGAAGGTCGAAGGAGGTCAGCTTATCTTCCTCGACACGCCAGGGATTCACCCAGGAGGGTCTGAACTGAACCGGCGGATGGTCCAAACAGCGATTGCTTCGGCTCGTGATGCAGATGTTCTCCTTTTTCTCGTCGATGCTACGGGTCCTGACGCCGAAAAAGACGGCGAGGTGATGGAATCCGTCAGAGAAGGCAGCGGCGTTCCCTTTCTGGTCATCAATAAAATTGATTTGGTGAAAAGAAAAAGCCTCCTTCCCATCATGGATCGATACCAAAGACTTCATCCCTTCAGAGGGATCCTTCCCGTCTCGGCCATGACAGGGGAAGGGACAGATGTTTTATTGGACGAAATCCTGAAAGTCCTTCCCGAATCGCCACCCTATTACCCGGAGGACATGGCCACGGACCAAACGGAACGTTTGTGGGTCTCCGAAATCATTCGGGAAAAAGTCATCCACCAATCCTATCAGGAGATTCCGTATTCGACGGCTGTTACCGTCGAGGCGTTTGAAGAGCATCCTGAAAAAAACCTTCTGATCATTAAGGGAACCATTCATGTCGAAAGAGATTCCCAGAAAAAGATTCTCATCGGAAAAGGCGGGCAGAAATTAAAAAAGATTGGAGAGGCCGCCCGGAAAGAAGTGGAGACCTTCATGGGGACAAGGGTCTTCTTGGAGTTGTGGGTGAATGTGGAGAAGAACTGGACCCGGAACCCCCACGCCCTGAATCGGCTGGGTTATCCATTAGCCTTAAACCGTTCGTCCTGAGGGGATGATTCGTGGACGAGAAGGAAACTTTAGGGAAGTATCTTAAGAATCAGCGGGAATCCAAAAAGATTTCCTTGAGAGAGGTGTCGAAGAATACGAGGGTGAGAGAGCACATCCTTAGGGCCATCGAAGAGGATCAACTCGACCTCCTCCCTCCTGCCACCTATGTAAAAGGGTTTCTCTTAGCCTATGCCAGGTATCTCCGGCTCGATCCCAACGATGTCCTTCTTCGTTACGAAAAAGCCTTGAGAAGGGAACCTGCCACCCCTCCCTCCCCTCCACCCCTATCACTTAGACAGAAGATTCCACCCGCTCAACCTTCGCAACCCAAACAGAAGGTTTTGCGGAATGCGAGCCAGGTGTGGGTGGTGGTGGGCGTCATCGTGGCAAGCTTTGCCCTTTTCTATTTCTTCTCCCCGTACTCTTCTAAACCGCCGATCGAACCCCTCCCTGAAAGATCTCTCGAAGGGAAACCTTCCGTTGCCCCTTCTTCTCCAGCCGCGGCGACAACCCATGCTCCAGAGGATAAACATCCCGTCGAAGAGAAGAAGCCTCTCTCTCCTTCTCCTCCCGTTCCCGCGACCATTTCCGCTCAAGAAAAAAAGGTTCTCTCCCTCCAGCTTAGGGCGGCCGAAGAGACGTGGGTGAGCCTTCAGGTAGACGAACAACCGGAAAAAGAGATGACCTTCAAGCCAGGAGATGGCGTTTCCGTACAGGCGTCGAATCGGATTCGCATGAAAATTGGGAATGCAGGCGGCCTCGACTCGACGTTAAACGGAAAACCGTTGGGGAAGTTTGGAAAGTCGGGAGAGGTTGCCACCCTTATCATTACCCCCCAAGGAGTAGAAGTAAAAGTCTCCGAAAAAACGAAATCCCCGTAGCCTCTGGGTATTTGTTACGGAGTTAAGCTGGATTCACCTTCGGTTTATTGCGGCGTGCGAAGGGCCACCTTGGGAAATTGATTTTTGCCTTTTTCGGAGAGGGTGAGGCAAGAGAGGGGCCAGGCCGGAAAGACAGGGAAGAAGATGGTTCGGCATCGCGACGAAGATGAAAGAGAAAAGATTTCCTGGAGAGAGATTGACCGAAGAAGAGATCGCAGCCCATACGCTCCCAGAGAAACTCCCGGAGATCGAGTAAGATCTCGTCGTTCCGAATGGGTAATGAAAAAGTATCGGAAGGAGGCTGACAAACTTTTCATGGGAAAGAAGGGAACTAAAAAACATCAAAAGGTCCATGATGACATCGATCGTTATCAGGGCACAGATCAGTTTGAAACGGCGGTAAAGACCTATTTAGACCAATACGGTCTGCCGGATGACTGGAGCACTCTTTCGCTTCTATTGGATTATTCAGATCCCGAGAAAGTCTTACAGGCCCTTACAGCGATGAAGGCGTTGTATGAGACGAGGAGTCCGATTGAGAAGCAGGGTTTCAAGGCCAAGGTGGACATTATCGCCATGACGGCCAGCGACAGCGATCTAAGAGATTTTGCTGAGGAGATACTCAAAGCCTTATAAAAACGCAGCCTCATGGTTAGAGAAAAAACGTTCCCCTGTCCGTTGTTCGCGTTCGCAAATCAACCGATAAGACAATTCGTTGAAATAGGCGCGAAGGGGTTGCAGATCCTATTTCTTCACTAAGCGTGTTTTCTTTGAACCTGAAAAGTTTTTTCGGTCAGTTTTTCTGAGAGGCTTTAAGAGAAAAAGAGCGCGCTGTTTTTGACGCAATCGTTCTAACCGTTTGCCCTCGCCGTATTTACCGAATCGCCCACCTTTTGCCATGATTTCCCCTTCTTCCCAAATTCCCCACTAAGAGAAAGAGAAGGGAGTCCGCAGACCTCGGCATTTTGACAGGATGGACTTATGAAGCTCCACGGCCCAAAGGGCGGAACTTGCGGGGCACATACCGATCAACGTACTTATCCAGAAGACGCTCGAGCTGGCCTTTGTCCCACCCCGCATAGGTCTCTTTCCCTTCCACAATGAAGGTTGGGTAAGTTCGGACCCGGTGCCGTAATGATTTATAGATTCCGAGGGGCGATTGAACATCAATGAGCTTAATCAAGAGGCGGTGTTTATAGAGCCGTTTTAATTCCTGGAGCCAGTCTGAGAGCGCCGTAACCTCCTCTTTCAAATCCGGAGGATACCCTTCCATTTCTTCATGATAGAACTTCTGATCGAGACCTGCTTGATCGAAAAGAAGTCTGCAGCGGCGGCACTCGCCCCAGGAGGTAAGCACTTTCGTGACGATTTCCAAAAGAATGGGTTTCATAAGAATTGTCCTCACATTTCAAAGCCATTCTAACCCAATGATGGGCAAAATATCAAATGGGACGTCTCAAACGGGGGAAAGGACAGGGGAGGGAGAATTGACAGGATGTCTTAGAGGGTGTAAATTTTGTATGGTGAAAACTTTTTAGGTTCCCGCCTTGTCATCTCGGGAAGAATGACAAGGTTCGTAACGGAGCTGCCTTTCTAAACAAGAGCCATGGCCCATTCAATCCTTGAAAAAGATTTATCCGTTCCTTTCCCGCACGTGACCGTGTTGAAGGCTTCTGCAGGCTCCGGAAAGACTTACTCCCTTGCGGAGAGATTCGTCCAGTTTCTGCTGTCGGATAAGATTCATCCGAACCATCTGAGGAATATCCTCGCCATTACCTTTTCCAATAACGCTGCGAAGGAGATGAAAGAGCGGATTCTCTTGTGGCTCAAAAACCTTTACTTCAGAGATCCGGAAAAGACAGAAGAGTTCGCTGAGATCGTCTCGCTGGAAAAAGAAGACATCGCTGAAAAGGCCGGAGCGACGATCGACGGAATCCTAAAGAACTACACGGAATTCCAGGTGAAGACGATTGACAGCTTCATGACCTCCATCTACAAGGCCTCGGCGGTCGATCTCGGCTATAGCCCCGACTTCGACATCGTCCTGGACCCGAAGGAGATCATGGCTTATGCCTTTGATCGATTTCTGCGAAGAGTCAGAGAAAAAACTCCAGAGGCCGAGTTCCTCGAGAAGCTCCTGGAGGTCATCGTTGAGAACAGGGGAGGAGGGTCTGCCTATCTTTGGGACCCCTCGCAGGTTCTTCTTGAGGAAATCGTGGAACTCTACAATAAGCTTTCCGGTATCGTCAAAGAGGCAAAGACCGTTGACGCGGAAGGGAGAATGGAGTCCATTAAGAACGAGATTCGAGAGACGGCCGAAAGCCTGAATGGTTCCATCGAAGCGTCGGGTCTCACAAAGAGCAGAGGAAGCTCTTTTTGCAAGATTCTTGAGATGGTGAGGGGCAATGCCTTCCCCGATCTTGTCGATAAAGGTCTCTCCAGTGTCCCAGTCATCAAACCGAAGAAAGAAACAGAGATGACCCAGTACGAAAAAATATCTGAACAGTGGGGTTTTCTCGGCCGTCACATTAAGAAGTACATCGAGCTCTATGCCGCCGCGTATTATGGCCCGTTTCTGAGGACCTATGAAGCCTTCAAAGATATTGTCGAGGAGTCGAAGAAAAGGGAAGGGGCCATCTTTATTCATGACGTCAACAAGAAGCTTTCTGATTATCTCAATCATGAGATCGTGCCAGATGTCTACTTTAGGATTGGGGAGACGATCTACCACTATCTAATCGACGAATTCCAGGACACGTCTCCCATCCAGTGGGCCAATCTCTTTCCCCTGATCGAGAACTCTCTTTCCCAGGGCGGAAGCCTTCTAGCCGTGGGTGATACCAAACAGGCGATCTATGGTTTCAGGAATGCCGACTACGGGATTATGAAGGGACTCGAATCCAGCAGTCCCTTTTCTTCCGCCCACCATCACGTCAAGGAGTTGGAGGTCAATTACCGCAGCCTCGAGAGAGTGATCGATTTCAGCAAGACCTTCTTCAGGAAGCTGATCGCCCTTGATGAGCAATACCGGGAGCCTGCCAGGAGGAGCGGGCTCATGGATTATGAACAGAGGGTCGAGAAGGGCCACAGAGATTCAGGGTACGTGGAGGTCATTCGATGCGAAAAGAAGGAGGGTGAGCTCCCGGAGAAAAATGAGATTCAGGATTTGATCAAGGCGTTGATTGAAAGGGGATATTCCTGGTCGGATATCGCTATCCTCGCCTACCGGAATGAGGACGTGGTCAACATCACGACGTGGCTGAACGAGGTGGCCGTCCCCTTCGTTTCGTACAGCAGCCTTGACATCCGAACGAGGAAGCTCACGGCTGAAGTGGTGGCCTTACTCACCTTCCTCGATTCTCCGCCCGATGATCTTTCCTTCGCTGGCTTTATTCTCGGGGACATCTTCAGAAAAGCTTTCGAAAAAGGTGAAAAAGTCCTCGAATTAAGGGTCGTCCATGAATTTCTGTTTAGGAATCGGAAGAAGCCCCCTCTCTATAAAGTCTTTCGTGAGGAATTCCCCCATCTTTGGGAGACCTATTTCGAAGCTCTCTTCAAGTCGACAGGATATTTACCCCTCTATGACCTGGTGAGCGAGGCGTACCGCATTTACAGAGTTTTCGATCACTTCAGGGAAGAAGAGGCGACTCTCGTCAAAATCCTGGAGGTGATAAAAAATTTCGAGGGACAAGGCAGAAACAACCCCGGCGAGTTCCTCAAATACGCCTCGGGCGAAGAAGCCGGGGAATCGGATTGGACCGTGGATGTCCCCGCAGGAATCAATGCGGTAAGGGTGATGACGCTCCACAAGGCGAAGGGGCTCGGATTCCCGGTGGCCATTATTCTCCTGTATGAGGAGGCGCCCAGGGGTTTCAAGTATATTCTTGACGAGGAGACGGATGGGGTCCGTTTGTTGAAGATCAACCAACAGATTATGAAGGCAAGCACCTTTCTTCAGGAAAAGTACGAAGAGGAAAGACTTAAGGATCTGGTGAACAAGCTGAACACCCTCTATGTCGGTTTTACGCGGGCGGAGGATGAGCTTTATATCGTCGGGGTTCAGGGAAGGAGAGATCAATTTCCGATAGATCTCCTGAAAGAGATGGATTCTCAAACTGGACGGAAGGCTGTTCCACGACCCCGTTCTCCTGAAACGGCTCAGGAAAGAATGGTGCTTTATCATCCCCCTGATCCGATCAAATTACCTTTTGAAGCTGTCGAGGAGCTAAACATAGAGGAGAGGCGGAAAGGTGAGTTTGTTCACAGAGTTCTCTATTTTGTCGACGGCCTGGAAGATATCGGGCCGGAGCTTGAGCGGATTATCGAACGGGTGAATGATGAGTTTATGACCGACTATCCCGTGGAAGCCATGAAGAGAAATCTTCTTGAATTCCTTGCCCATGAAGAGATTGCCCCCTATTTTCGAGCGATGCCGTCCGGGGTCGTGAAAAAAGAGCAGGACTTTTCGGACCTCCGAGGAAATCTCTTCAGAATGGACCGGGTGATCTTCGAAGACGATCGGATATTCGTGATCGATTATAAAACAGGAACCGACAAAGAGGCTGAAAAGGAATATATTCTCCAGATCAAAAATTATATGCGGATCTTGAAAGAGATCTATCCCGATAAGCATGTCGAAGGAGTCATTGCTTACGTGGACTTGAAAGAGATAAGGAAGGTCGAATGAACGTCCTCGTGATTCCGGCATCGGAGAACCTGGTCGAGAAAGTGGCGGATCATTTGACCGGCACCGAGAAGGACTATTCTTCGAGCCTCGTGGTCTTTCCCGGGAAAAGGCCTTCACACTTTCTCAGGAGAGTTTTGGCCGAGAGAGAGAAGTCGAGTTTCATACCACCCACCCTTCTCTCCATGGATGAATTTGTCGACCATGTCCATGATGAATCGCTGAAGCTCGGAGGAAGGAAGATCGAAGCCATCGATGCGATATCCATCCTCTACGGCATCCATGTCGTCGCGCCCGAGCACTTGGGGAGGAAGAGCTTTCTCGCTCCCGACACTTTCTTTTCGGTTGGGATGAAGCTCTACAACGACCTCGAAGAGCTTTATATCGAAAGGGTGCCTTCAAAAAAGGTAAAAGAGATCGACAGCATCGCCGGGGAGAACATCCCCGAACCGACAACGAGAAGGCTCCAATCTCTCTCCTATTTTTACGAAATGTTTTACAAGAGGATAGAGGAAAGTCGTTTGTCTACGAGGTCGTCGAGGTACCGGGCTGTTTCGGAGAATATCGGCCGTATCCATCTCGGTCGTTTCAAGAGGGTAATCCTCGCGGGTTTTTTTGCTCTTACGGAATCGGAGAAAAAGATCTTGAGGTCCCTGATGGAAAGGGAAATCGCCTCTTTCATTTTTCAGGAAGGAGAGGGGATCAGGAAGAAGCTATCCGACCTAGGAATACCGGCCCAGAGGGGGGTCGCAACCACCGAGCCTGAGATCCATTGTTATAAGAGTCCGGATTCGCACGGCCAGGTTCTTGGTGTGAGTGCCGTCCTCAAGAGCAAGATGGATCAAAAGGAACGGATAGACCAAAACACGGTCATCGTCCTTCCCTCTTCCGAAACCCTGTTTCCTCTTTTCCATCAGGCCTTGAGCCTCCTCCACTCCGACAATTATAACATCTCCCTCGGCTACCCTCTCCAGAGGACTCCCCTCTTCGGTTTTTTCAATAACCTCATGAAAGTGGTGACCAGCATGGACGGGGATCGTCTCTATATTCCCTTTTACCTGGAGTTCATTCTCCACCCTTACACGAAGAACATCTATTTCGAGGGGAGGGCAGACATCACCAGGATTCTTTTCCATGCGATCGAAGAGACCCTCACGGAAAAGCGAACCAGAAAGTTCTTGTCCCTGTCAGAGCTGGAGAATGATGAGGCCATCCTCCATTCCATCGAAGACAGGGTGTTGAGCGTCGAGCCCGGCATGACGCTTGGGATGATGAGAGAGCACCTGGAGGCGATCCATGCCCATACCATCAGAAAGGTGCTTTCCTTTAAAGACGTGGGGGATTTTGCCGGAAGGCTGAAAGAGGTGGTCGAATACATCTATCGGAACAGCACGGCTCGTCTCCACCCTTTTTTCCACCCATACTCGGAATCGTTCATTGTTCACCTCGACATCCTTTCCAAGTCCCTGATGAAAGAGGTCCAGTTTCAGGAGGTCGGAAGCTACTTCACCCTTCTTAAGAAATATATGGCGACCTCTTATACGCCTTTTGCAGGAACGCCTCTGAAAGGGGTGCAGGTCCTCGGATTTCTAGAGACCAGGAATCTAAAGTTTGAGAACATCCTCTTTCTCGACGCGAACGAAGGCGTTCTCCCGGATACGGCAAGGGAAGATTCCTTTTTGCCGTTCCAGGCCAGACGGGTCTTAGGGCTTCCCACCTACCTGGAGCGGGAAGAAATCATGTTCTACACCTTCGATACGCTTATCCGGGGAGCCAAACAGTGCCATCTCTTTTACGTCGAAAATGATCAGAAGGAGAAGAGCAGGTTCCTCGAGAAATTTCTCTGGGAACGGCAGAAGAGAGAAGGAGAAAGGGATGATAAGAGATATGTGAAGACCATCCAGTACGCCGTCAGCCTGAGAGAGGAGAAACCTCGTCCCATCGACAAGACCGCGGCGGTGGTCCGATTCTTGAAGGAACATCCTTTTAGCGCCACTTCTTTAAACTCGTACCTCCATTGCCCCCTTCAGTTCTATTATGAGTATGTTCTGGGCCTGCGGGAGAGAGAGGTCTTTTCGGAAGAATTCGAGAAGGAGGAGATCGGGTCCTTTGTCCACTCGGTCCTCTGCGATTACTTCAAAGAAAAGACAGGATCTGTCCTGACGGAGAAGGAGATAAATCTTAAAGAATTCCAGAGGGTCATTCGTATGCGTTTTGAAGAGCAGTACGGTCAAGATCCCACGGGCGAACTCTATCTGTTCCGGAGCCAGGTGGAGAACCATTTGAAGGCTTTCATCAGGAATTACCAGGTGCCGAAGCTCAAAGAATGTCAAACAAAAATCATAGCCCTTGAGCAAAGAATCGATGTGAAGAAGGACTCCCTCAAACTCGGCGCACGGCTCGACAGGGTCGAGAAGAGGGGAGAGAGGACGACGATTATCGATTACAAGACTTCGGCCAACAAAAATTACCTCACCATCCGTAGCGATCAGCTCGACCTCGAAGACAGAAATTCCTGGAGCAAGGCCATCCCCACCCTGCAGCTCCCGTTTTATCTCATGGTCTATTCTCATCTGACAGGAGAAAAGCCGGAAACCATCGATTGTCTATTCTTACTCCTCGGGAGGACGAGGCTTGACGCTGACATTGAAGTTCCGCTTTTCAAGGACGAAGCCGAGTTCAAGGAGCATTTCGGGAATCTGACTAAGGTCATTTTCGATCTCCTGAAGGAAATCATCAATCCGGATCAACCTTTCCTGCCCACGATCGATCCAAAGAACTATTGCGGCAGATGCGCCTACGCGTATATTTGTACGAACGCATAGCGTGAGGAAAAGACGCTTTGCTTGAAGAACGGACGTCCCGGTTTAACCCACCTTGGCAGGATTGCGGTGAACAAGGCGTAAGTATCTCACGTCTGGAAAGCCAAGGGTCAAAGCCAAGGGTCATCGCCGCGTAACATTTATGATCCCCCCCGAATACCCAGCCAATGTTTAATCGTGGAGGAATGGTTTAATGCGTTTATCAGAAAGCCGTTGAAGCAACACCCAGGCCCCAGGGTGTGGGCCATCAAAGGACAGTTGTAGAGGGCTACCGAGCAGTTGAAGGACGGGACGGGGTCGCCGGTGTAGAGCCGGACCGAGCGCCTTTCGCATAGGAGGAGCTCCAAAATCTCAGGAGGCGTTGCGGGAGCCTCCCCTTTGCTCGGATGGCTATCCAAAACGCTTCCATCATGACGAATGGCCGCCGTCGGGCATACCGCTCCACAGTGCTGGCAGCCAATGCACCAATCACCCCTGACCACTGCGGCCTTAGCCTCAAGCATCTCCAGGACAAAACTCGGACAGGTCGCAACGCATCGTTGGCAGGCAACACAATCCTCCTTGATCACCACGGGTGGGTCCGCCTTCTGTTGCATGGCATAGGTATCCTCTCTTCGGAAATTTATGAGTCAGGATGGCGAAGATGATATCAAACTATTTGAATCATGCTATGTTAGACTCCTTTCGTCAAATGCCTGAATTCCCCTCTCCCCCCGGGAGAGAGGGGAGCATGAGGGGGGCACCTCATAGTTGTCACAGAAAATGAGATGCTTACCAAATGCTATTATAAACTTGCCAGCAAGTTCTTTTTCTGATAGAGTAGTCCGTCATAGGTGCTATAAGGAATCAGGTTTTTGTAGCTCCCGTTGCTACCCGCGAATGAGAGAAAACGCTTTACAGCAGTAAATTCACACTATGTTTACAAGCCGAAGACTGAGCCACCAGCCGTAGGCGAGCTTTTCTACCGAAGGTTGGGTTCTCCTTTTGCCGGAGGCGGGCACCATAAGTGACAGAATTCAAATCTGTGTTGCCGGGCGGCATCCCCAACCTTACGTGAAGTATTCGGGAGAATGGAGAGAGGAAAGGGGGGATGACAAATAATTGGGGGTTGAAGATCGGTATTTGCACTGCGGGGATACATTAGAAAAAAGAAAGGAGGAGGTATAAATGAATAGGTTGGGCAAAGGAATGATCATTTTCGTCATTGTCTTCTTATTTGCATTGTCGCCCTGGGCAGTTGCTTTTGGGCAGGAGATTAAGATCGGTGTGATCGGCCCGATGAAATTTGTGCAGGGCATCGGTCAGTGGAACGGGGCGACCATGGCCGCCGAAGAGATCAACGCCAAGGGGGGCATACAGGTTGGCAACAAAAAGATGAAAATTAGGCTTATTCAATCAGATTCGAACGAATTCCTGAACGTTACGGATGCCACTAACGCCATGGAGCGTTTAATGACCCAGGACAAAGTGGATTTCGTTCTTGGTGGTTTTCGGAGTGAGGCTGTACTGGCCATGCAGGACATTGCCATGGACCACAAAAAGATCTTTATCGGCGTTGGAGCTGCTCATAATGAGCTCTGCGACCGGGTGGCCAAGAACTACAACACATACAAGTATTGGTTCCGGGGCTCCCCTTACAATTCTACAGCCCTTGTCAGAGCAGCGTTCATCCATTTGGGCACTGTTGGAGCCGTAATGAAACAATCCTTGAACATACCCAAAGTAAAGGTCGCTATCGTCATGGAAAAGGCCATGTGGGCGGATCCGATGGTCCCAGCGTCGGAGGCCACCATCCCGAAGATGGGTATGGAGGTGGCAGGTATTTGGAGACCCTCTCCGATCGCCACGGATGTCACGGCCGAACTGTCGGCCATCCAACGTTCAGAAGCCCATATCATTTTCGAGATCTTTTCCTCCTCGGTGGGGATTCCATTTGCCAGGCAAGCAGGTGAACTCAAGATCCCGGCCTTTCAGGTCGGCATCAATGTCGAGGCCCAGAAGGAGGGCTTCTGGCAGGCAACTCAAGGGATGGGCAACTATGTGATGACCTCCGATACCTATGCCGGCGGGGTTGAGTACAATGAACTCACGAAGCCATTTGTGGATGGCTACATAAAAAGATTCGGCGAGGTGCCTACTTACACCGCGGACACTTACACCGCAATTGTGTACGGGCTTAAACCGGTCATTGAGAAGGCTGGGACGCTCGATTCCGACAAGCTGGTGTCCATCCTGGAGGAGCGTGTGTACAAGGTTCCATCCGGCACAGTAAAATATACTAAAACTGCCGAAGGAAAATCTCTCCATGACCTGACCTTTGGACCTGAGTTCCTGACCGGTATTGCTGTTCAATGGCAGGATGGGAAGATAATGGGTGTCTGGCCATACAAGTGGAAGATGACCCCGGAGTCACCCGAGGTTACTTACAAGGGTATCGTCCCCATAAAGCTACCGCCATGGATGATCGAGAAGTATAAGAAATAATGAGAATCGGTAATCCCCCTAAACCCCCCTTTGGTAAAGGGGGGATGGGGGGATGTAGGAAACAGGTTGATCAATGTTGGAGAGACGCAAGGGAGAAAGACATGTTGTGCCGGAAATATACCGGAAGTATATTCTCTTGAAAGTCAGGAACGCTTCCGGTGAATTTGAACCCGTGGAACTCCTTGACTTTAGTCCTAAAGGTATCCGGATGAAAAGTTCATATGAACTATCGATTGATTCCGCCATTGAATGCCTCATCTCCGCGCCTAAATCCATTACAAAGGAAATTCCGTTTGTCGGGAAGATTAAGTATTGTATCCAGGATGAGTCGGAGGGAGACTATGTGATGGGGGCAGAGATTGTTGAGACCAGCGATCGGCCGGGTTTTGAGATTATTTCAGAAGTCCACAATTTTATAAAAGAGAGAATGGGAGACATTTTTTAGCTGGGTCTCGCCGTCTAAGTACAACTCTTTCTTCTTGCAAAACATCTTTCTTCCTTCTATCTTAGAAAAGAGCGTGCTTTATGTCTGGCCTCTCCCCTTCATGGAAAGGAGGAACATCTATGGCAAAAGCCGATGAATTCGCCTCGCTCGATGCGACTGCCCTCGCTGGTTTGGTACGGCAAAAGCAGGTCAAGGCGATCGAGCTCGTAGAGGCTGCGATCGAGCGGATCGAGCGCCTGAACCCTACTCTCAACGCGGTGGTGACGCCGATGTTTGAACAGGCTCGCGAGGCGGCCGCCGGCAAACTCACCGATGGAGTCTTTACCGGCATACCCTTTCTACTGAAAGATCTGGGGGCGCCTTTTGCTGGAGTACGAATGACCATGGGTTCTGCCTTTCTGCGTAACTTCGCACCCGACCATGATAGCGAACTCGTGGCCCGGCTGAAACGGTCCGGTTTGATCATCGTGGGGAAGACAAACACGCCGGAACTGGGGATCCTTCCAACCACCGAGCCCCGTCTATTTGGCCCCAGTCATAACCCCTGGGATACAAATCGGACTCCAGGAGGCTCCAGTGGGGGCTCAGCGGTTGCTGTTGCTGCCCGTTTAGTTCCGATGGCTCATGGCAACGATGGTGGCGGGTCCATCCGCATCCCCGCGTCGTGCTGCGGGCTCTTCGGTCTCAAGCCCACTCGGGCACGCAATCCTCTCGGGCCTGATTTTGGCGACATATTCAGCGGATTAGCAATCGATCACGCCGTCACCCGCTCTGTCCGGGATAGCGCTGCCCTTCTCGATGCTACGGCAGGCCCTGATGTGGGGGACCCTTACTGGGCGCCACCGCCGGCACGGCCGTTCCTTGAAGAAGTGGGAGCTGACCCGGGCAAGCTGCGCATCGCCTTCACTACCGCAACGGCAGGAGGTGTTAAGTTGCACACAGATTGCATCAGCGCAGTGCGAGATGCGGCCTCACTATGTGCGGACCTGGGACATGAAGTAGTCGAGACAGCTCCGCAGATAAACGGGGAGTTGGTGACCAAGAGCTTTATGACTTTATGGTCGACAGGGTGTGCGTGGACAATTGACGGCCTAGGGCTTGCAATGGGGCAGACTCCCACTCAGGATAAATTTGAACCGCTTACCTGGGCTTTGTATGAGATGGGACGCCGGCAGAGCGCATCCTCCTATCTGCTTGCCCTGACTTTGCTTCAGAGGGTGGCCCGAGACATTGCCCGATTTTTTCTCAAGTATGATGTCTTGCTCACTCCCACGCTCGGTGAGCCTCCGGTGCCTCTGGGAACTTTCGATTCTCCTCCTGAGAACCCTTTGCAAGGTCTCCGGCGAGCCGAGGCCTTCGTTCCCTTCACACCGATCTGCAATGCCACCGGCCAGCCGGCCATGTCCGTGCCCCTCTACTGGAATGCCCAGGGACTTCCTGTGGGCGTCCACTTTGTAGGGCGGTTTGGGGACGAAGCAACCCTTTTTCGCCTGGCAGCACAACTTGAGTCTGCCCGGCCATGGGCAAGCCGCCGTCCGCCCGTATCCGCTTAAGACGGCTGTCAGGTTAATCTGAGGATGAAGGATAATTTGTACATTTGAGATTTCAGAATGCGAAGTTTATACTTCGTTTATCGTAAAGGTTCTAAAGATGGCTTCATCTTGTGAAGAATATCGTCACCAACAGCAACTGCTTGCCTTAAAGAAACGTCTATCTGAGGATAAACTAACCCCAGAAGAACGGGAAGAGCTCGAACGACTAGTTCAGGAGCTGGAAAGCAAACTAAAAATGTAGCCTGGGAAAGGTTAAGGACCGAGGCAGGATTCTCAATGACGGACAAAGGTGTTAGAAGGTTTTTTCTCGCCACCGTTGTTCTTCTGACTGTGGCGATGGCTGCCGGTTGCTATCCTGTACTGAAAAAAGAAGCGCAGCGGCCAGGGGAAGCACTCAGACAGGTCCGTCTCTTTTCTCCGGAGTTTCGCGATGACATGGATCGTGACTCCCTGACCCTGGCTGTCGGAAGAAGCGTTGAATACCTGGATCGCCTCAGCCCTGAAACAGTATTCCACTACGGGCCAAACGATTTTACAAGCAGGCAGGTGCGTGAAAGCCAGGAGGCTTTTTTGGATCTCCTTTCCAAAGGGCTCGATCCGGACGATCTGAGTCGAGAGATCAGGAGGAAGTTTCGAATTTACCGGGCTACAGGTCAGGCCGGAGACAGGCGGGTTCTTTTTACAGGGTATTATGAGCCCATTTATGAGGGGAGCCTGGCTCCTGACGAAGTCTTCAGGTATCCGCTGTACCGGACGCCCGGCGATCTGATAAGAATCGATCTGTCGCTCTTCAATGAGAAGTTCAGGGAAGAGAACATCATCGCGAGAATCGAGGGCAACAAGGTCCTTCCTTATTACTCCCGGCGCCGGATCGAGGCGGAGGGGGTGTTGGCGGGGAGGGGGCTTGAGGTGGTGTGGCTGAAAGACCCTTTGGATGTGACTTTTCTCCACATCCAGGGATCGGGCAGGCTGAGTCTCCCCGGCGGAAAGGAGCTCCTGGTTCACTACCAGACATCCAACGGCCGACCTTACCGGAGCATCGGGCGGTACATGATCGAGAAGGGGTTTCTGACGCGGGAAGAAATGTCCATGCAAGCCATGAGGAAGTACTTGACCGAAAACCCGGAGGCCCTCGACGAAGTTCTGAATTACAACCCTTCGTATGTGTTCTTTCAGCAGGTGGAGAATGGCCCCTTAGGCAATATCGGCGTGCTCCTGACCCCCGGAAGATCAATTGCTTTAGATTCCGGGATTTTTCCCAAGGGTGCACTCGGGTTCATTGTATGCCAGAAACCCTCTATCAACGATCAGGGAGAGATCGTCGGCTGGACCAAGTTCTCCCGTTTTGTCGTAAACCAGGACACCGGTGGGGCGATCAAGGGGGCGGGCAGGGCGGATATCTTTTGGGGAAGCGGCCCCTACGCTGAGTTGACCGCAGGCCATCTGCGACAGGAGGGAGAACTGTATCTTCTGATCAAGAAGCCTTAAATACGGGACAACCTGTTTCCCCTTCCTCCCTCGCCGATGAAGCTGTACCGCAATCGCGGCGTTGACGGAAGAGGCAGTCTTGTTTGGAACCGGTTTCTATAATTGCGATACAGTCTAGAGGGGGGTAAGGTAGGGATCAGGGGGGTCGATCCTGGGGAAGGTTAATGAAAGATATTTATGAAGAGATGATTGCTGCCTCTGAGGACATTGCCGCTTCGTTTCCTCAACCCAGCTTTTATGAGTGCTGCCGAGAGCCTCTTAACCTGTCTCGCTCCCTTTTCAATGAAGACCCGCAGGTCATGAGATGCCGTACCGTCGTCCTCAAAGAACTGAACGATGACCTCGGCCATGGGAGAGATCACTCCGAAAAGGTGGCCTTGGAAGCCGGGGCCCTCGCTTACATCGAAGGGGGAAGACTTTTGCTGGAGGAGTCTTTGAGGCGGGAGGCTTGCCTCCTGGCCCAGATCGCCGGCCTCCTGCATGACCTGAGGCGTAGCGAAAAAGAGCACGCCAGGGCGAGCGCCTCCGCAGCTTTGACAATGTTACAGGAATTTTCCATCTTCCCTGAAAAAGGAGAATATGTCGTACAGGCCATTGCCAACCACGAAGCCTTCGTCGAGCCAGACAGAGTTTACTCGCCGGTGGGCCAGATGATCAGCGATGCCCTCTACGATGCCGATAAATTCCGCTGGGGCCCAGACAATTTTACCCATACCCTTTGGCAGATGCTCCGCTCCTCGGGGGCTCGCATGGTTCCACTAATTCGCAGGTTTCCGAAGGGAATGGAAGGAATCTCTAAGATTAAAGGAACCTTCCGCACGGAGACGGGGAAGGTCTATGGACCGGAGTTCATCGAGCTCGGACTTGAAATCGGTGTAAAGATCTACCAGTTTCTCGAAGAACGGTTCTCTGAAGAACTGCAGCAAGAAAGGAAGAGATGAGGAGATAGGCGTGAAGAAGATTGGAAGGTTCCACGTGCTGACGGATTCTTGCCTTCAGACTCAATTCTCCCATCTGGAGCTTGCCGAGCTCGCCATTGCCGGCGGGGCGGATACGATTCAGTTTCGTGAGAAGGCCGGGGAGACAAGGCAGATGATCCGTATTGCCGAGCAGATACGAGCCTTATGCAAAAGAGCCGGCGCGGCGTTTATTGTAAACGATCGTGTGGATGTGGCCATCGCTTCTCATGCAGACGGTGTTCATCTGGGGCAGGATGATTTCCCCATCCCCGTTGCCAGAAAACTCCTGGGCGAAGAAGCCATCATCGGTGGGTCCGCAGGTAACATGGAAGAGGCTCGAAAGTGTCTTTTGGAAGGCGCGGACTATATCGGTTTCGGCCCTGTTTACTTCACAACCTCCAAGGAAGATGCGGGCCCGGCAGGAGGGCTGGGCCTGCTGAAACAGGTCGTGGAGGAAATCCGTTTGCCCATCATTGCGATCGGTGGCCTCACAAGGGACAATACACCACAGGTTATCCAGGCAGGGGTACATGGTATTGCTGTGATCTCTGCTGTCTGCTGTCAGAAGGACCCCTTGGAGGCGGCCAAATGCCTTCGACGTTTGCTGGGGGGTGAGCGATATGCCTGAGAGGGTAAGCGATATCGGCGAGTTCGGCCTCATCCGGAGAATCAGCAGCCTCACGGATAAGGAGGGTGTTTGCTCCGAACGGGTCACCCTTGGGATCGGCGACGATACGGCCTCCTTTCTCCCGCGGTCCGGATATGAAATTTTGGTCACGTGCGATTGCATGGTCGAAGGACGTCACTACTTGCCGGGAAAGATTCGTCCCTATGATTTAGGCCGCCGTGCGATGACGCTCAACATCAGCGACATCGGGGCTATGGGAGGAAGACCCCTGTATGCTCTTGTCTCACTTGGATTGAAGCCAGAGATGTTTGTCCGGGATGTGGAAGAGATGTACCGCGGTTTTCTTGTCGAACTGAACCCTCTGAGTGCGTCCATCATCGGAGGCAACCTCACCACATCGGGGAACGGAATGTTCATCGATATCACTCTGGTCGGGGAGGTGGAGCAGGGAAAGGCAGTGCGCCGTTCCGGGGCAAGGCCGGGAGATGTTATCCTAGTTACCGGATATCCAGGCCAGGCGGCCGCCGGGCTTCAACTTTTGCTCCGTTCACCGGATGACTCAAAAATATTGGGGCATCCGTTAGTCAAGATTTATAACACCCCTTCCCACAGGGCTCAGCTTGGGGAAGCAATTGCGAAAACAGGCTGCGCAACAGCCATGATCGACACGAGCGACGGGTTCCTGGGGGATCTGGGACATATCTCCGAAGAGAGTGGGGTGGGGGCTGAATTGTTTCAAGAGAAACTGCCCGTGAGTGAAGCGCTCCGCGAGGCCGCTCTCACGCTCCGACGAGACCCGTATGACTTCTTCCTGGGTGAGAGTGATGATTACGAACTGGTGATCACCTGCCGGCCGCAGGACGTGGTCCTCCTCCGCTCCATCGCGGACCGGTGCTGCTCTGTTCCAGTGGCGGAGGTGGGGAAGATGACAGAGGAGGCTCGGGAGATCACCCTGGTCCTCCCTGAAGGCGATCGACGTCCGATCAAACCTTCAGGCTGGGATCATTTCCGACTTGCAAAAGACCCTGAAACTTGAAAATCCCGAGTGTGCTCCTCAAGGTTCCGTAGTTCAATAAAAATCAGAAGGGGAAAAAGAGGATGTTCGACCAAGACATGGCTCAGAAGGCTGCGGAGAACTTGAGACGAGTTCGTGAAAAAAGACCTCTCGTCCACAACATTACGAATTACGTCGTCATGAACTTTACCGCGAATGCCCTCCTTGCGTGCGGGGCCTCTCCGGTCATGGCCCATGCGGCAGAGGAGGTAGAGGAGATGGTCTCTTTGGCAGGGGCATTGGTGCTGAATATCGGCACCCTAAGCCCTTCCTGGGTCGAGGCGATGCGAAAGGCGGCGAAACGGGCGAATGCGCTCCATGTGCCGGTGATTCTCGATCCCGTGGGCGCGGGGGCCACCCGGCTGCGGACCGATTCCGCCGCTCGGCTCATCGAAGAGGTTTCGATCCAGGTGATTCGAGGAAATGCCTCGGAGATCCTGTCTCTGGCCGGAGAAAAATCAGGCACTCGCACCAAGGGGGTGGATTCCGTCCACACCGTGGATCAGGCGACAGAGGCGGTGATTGGACTCGCCAAAGAGCTCGAGACGACGCTCGCCGTCACCGGTGCGGTGGATCTGATCACTGACGGTAGGCGGGTCTGCCGTGTGATGAACGGGCACGAGATGATGAGTCATGTCACGGGAACAGGCTGTGCCGCCACGGTGATGATAGGTGCCTTCCTGGCGATCTGCCCCGATCATTTGGAGGCAGCCACCACGGGCCTGTCCTATTTTGGCTTAGCAGGCGAAAAGGCCGCTGCCAAGGCTTCTGGTCCTGGCAGCTTTCAGATTGCCCTGCTCGACGCCCTCTACGGGATGAAGGAAGAAGAGCTGAGGTCAGGGGCTAAGATACAGGTTTGACCGGCAGGTGCACCGCCCCGCCAAAGTGATATAGACGGGGTTAAGGGGCACCATCAAAAAGATATTTCCTTCCCGGGAAGCCCCGTCCTACGGGCGGGGAGCTTCGGGCGGTCTTTTTTTTGACATACACCTTCGTTTCTCGTATATTCAACTTAACCCAAAGCGAGCTCTTATCGTATTTCGACAGCGTCTGAGGAGGATAAGATGAGGGTCGTCAAAATCAGTGAAGTGAAAAAGGAACCGTTCAAAAACCCCATTTTTACAGGCCCGGATGTGACGGGACAGACTCTTTTGCCCGACAGTAAAGAGTTCGAGGTCAATGTGGTAAATTTCGGAAAGGGAGTTCGCAACAAATTTCATGCACACGACAGCGAACAAATCCTGGTGGTCACTTCCGGGAAAGGGATGATTGCCACAGAGAAGGAAGAGAAAGTAATCACCACAGGAGATGTTGTTATGATTCCTGCGGGCGAGAAACACTGGCACGGTGCGACCCAAGATTCGGAGTTCTCGCACATTTATGTGACCCGATCGGGGAGCAAACTAACTCAATTGGAGAAATAAGATCGGGGATCATCCTTTAGAATACGGACGGAGAGGTGAAGGGATAGGGTCACATTGCATGCAGGTTGATCCGTGAGCGAAAGGCGGAAGGAAGAAAGATATGTATTGCCCGAACTATACAGGAAGTACGTTCTGTTCAAAGTCAAGAGAGTTTCCGGTGATGCGGTCGATGTCGAACTCTTTAATTTTAGCTCCAGAGGAATCAGCATAAAAAGTCGTTACCGATTCACGGTCGGTTCCCCGATCGAGTGCTCGATCTCGGCGCCCAAATCGATTACAAGAGAAATCCCGTTCACCGGAAGGATCAAATATTGTATTGAAGACGAGCCGGGAGGCGACTACCTCATCGGCGCAGAGATTATTGGAACGAGTGACAAGGTATGGTTTGATCTCTTTCTGAAAGTTCATGATGTGATCAAGAGTAAAATCGGAGATATCTTTTAGACACCCTTTGAGACCCCAGGCGCATTGACTCGCCCCTTTTCCCGTCTCCAGCCCATTCCTTCAACGTTAGAACCGTCGCTCCCCTGGGCTGGAGTTTTAAAAAGATTATCAGGAGTCAGAAGAAAGGAGATACGCATGATTGATTTTAACGTGATTGGCAAGAAATACGGCCCTCGCTCCTTCGAATATACGTGGAAGGATACGGTCCTCTATGCCTTGGGGATCGGTGCCCAGGCAGAGGAACTTCCGTTTATCTACGAAAACGTCAAGGGGGGGCTGAGGGTTTTTCCCAGCTTCAGCGTCGTGATGGGGAGCCCTCTGTTCAAGGAACTCTTCAAAGAGATGAAGCATGTGGACTTTTCCAGATTCATTCACGGGGAGCAGGGAATCAAGCTCTATCGTCCGATTCCACCCGAAGGGAAGACCCTCGTCGAAGGAGGGATTACCGATGTCTATGACAAGGGCAAAGGGGCACTATTCGTCTGGCGGATGAAGGTCATGACAGAGAAAGGTGAGCTCCTGGCCGAGGCTGAGGCTGGCATTTTCTACGTGGGCGAGGGAGGGTTCGACGGAGACCCGGGCCCCAAATCCGAGGCGCTTGAACCTCCCAAGGGGGCCCGGCCGGATTTTACGGTATCCTACTTTATTCCAGGAAACCAGGCCGCCCTGTATCGCCTCTGCGGCGACCTCAATCCTCTGCACGTCGACCCCGATTTTGCGAAGATGGGCGGTTTTCCACGCCCGATCCTCCACGGCCTTTGCACCTACGGCCACGCCGTGAGAGCTATTTTATACAACGCCTGTCAGGGAGAGGTGGAGCGATTCAAGGAGTTCAAGGCCCGTCTGTCCGGAGTGGTTTTTCCGGGAGACACCCTCGTGACAGAAGGATGGAGGAATAAGGATGGGCGTTACTTAATCCAGTGCCGCACGGACCGCGGGGTCGTCCTCAGCCATGCCTACGCCAGGGTCGAATAAGAAAAGATGAGGGGAATTCCGGGTGACAGGAAGGCGGAAATGGACCCCCCTGAAATATTGAAGCATTGGGTGGCACCGCGACTCCATTCGGTGATTCCGGAATATTGTTGAAGGATCAGGCCTGAGTTATTTTCAAGATACGCAGGGGTGCCCTCCGTGCTAAAAACGCCCCTGCTACGCTCTCTTCTTTTTGGTTGCCTTGGGTTTTGCCGGAGCCTTGGCCATTTCCTTGAAGGCATTCTTCCATTTGTCCATCATGGTTTTCAGCTCCTCCAGTTCGGCCTTGGCTTCGTCAGGGGCCGAGGCGATCTTCTCTTTTGTCCTCGCCAAGCCGTCGTTAATCGTCTTGACATCAGCCTTCCATGCCTGCCTCTTCTCCTTGAGTTTCTTCTCCATTTTCTTCGCAGTGGCGTTTAATTTTTTCCATTCCTCTTCGAGGGCGTTCAGGGTCGTCTTCGCCTGATCGGCAGCGGCCTTCTTGCCAGCCTCAACGGCAGCGGTTGCTTTCTCGAAAGCCGCCTTGGCATCAAGATAGGTCTGCTTCGCTTCCTTGTATTTCTTCTCTTTCATCTGAGAATCCGCGGTTTCCCATAACTTCTTGGCAGCTTCCAGATCCGCCGTGGCATATTTCTCTGCGCCAGCGGAGATGGCGTCCTCCATGGCCTTCTTTGCAGCCTCTTTTTCCGCTTCAGGCGGTTTTGAACAACCTACCCAGGACATTGCCAGAGTAAGAACCATGAATGTCAATACCGATAGCCTCACCGTTCTCATAAGCCAGTTTCCTCCTCCAATGATGTTTGATGAAAACTTGACGCTTATCAATAAAGTCCTCCCGGATGGCGATGGCAGGCAAACTCCGGCAAGACTTGCGTTCCATGCGTTGGTCACTCAGGGAAGAAAGTGTTCTGCGAGACGGCGGCTCGTCTCGGCCACCATGCACCATATGATATCTAATGGGAGGTGGGACTCGATCGTGGCGTCGAACAGGACACTGATCTTTGCGGGGAATTCCGCATCTCCTTTCCATAGAATATAGGCAAGAGGGACTTTTGGAAACACCTCTAAGGCGAATCCCTTATCGCCATAAAGGATTTCGCTCCCCCCCAGCCTTTTACCCGTTTTAAGAAAAGCCTCTGCATCCTTGCCCGAAAGGCTGATCAACTCCTCGACCTCAAGGCGGTGAGGACCCCGAAAAAAGGTGGATCCTCCTTTCAGATCTTTTTCACTGATCCAGGTGTGTGCGGGTTTGATATCTTTGGCTTCTGTGAGATAAACAAGGACCATCAGATAGAAGTAAGGACGGAGTGCCTCCTCAACGGGTTTATCATTCCATTCCACACGCAGAATCTTTTTTTCCTTTGGGAGGATGAGGTACCGAAGATTATAGATGGGCAGTAAAAAGCCTTCCCGGGTAGGGTGATAGATGGCCTCGGTTCGATTGCAAACATCCGTGGGATGGAGTGCAGAGAGTCTGTTCCAATGGTAAGGGTCAATCACCCCAGTCTGGCTCGCCTCCTCTTTCACGATACGCCTCTTTTCTTAATTCAAATAATCATACTTGAACTCGTTTCGGTTTTCAATGAATAAGTGTCCCCCCTTATTCCTTCCCGCTAGCGATTGCGACCCAAAACCGACAGGAAGGTCGTTTTTTGGTTTGTGAAGCTCCCCGCCCATAGGGCGGGGCTTGCCGGGCACTTGCCGGCCAAAAATAGTTCCGTTTCCGACAATATGTCACCTCCTGCCAGAGCACAATCCACTTTAGCCTGCATTTATCGTCGAAATTAGGCTTCAAACTCCGGTAAGTTACGGAGTCGGCGAGGCTAACTTCCCTCTGGCATAATTCTTGCTGTCAGCAGTCGTAAAAACAAATTAAATCGGGACCAGCGAGCGTGTCGTTAATGGAAAAGAAGCCTGTGCCGGAAAAGAGAAAGTGGACCAGGGTTAGTGTCGCCTTGCCGGTTAGGTATAGTAAGGCCGACTCCTTCTTCAAGTACGCTCGGGCTGCCAATGCCAGTGAAGGAGGATTACTGATCTGCCTTCCTGAGAAAATGGGAGTTGGCGAGCATCTTGCGTTAAAATTATTTCTTCCCATTCGGTCCGGATCAAATATGATTGAAGCGGTTGTTCAGGTAGTTTGGATGGATATCCATCTCAGGAAGGATTGGACATGGGATTACCGAACAGGGGTGAGGTTTGAAGACATCTCTCCCAGGGATAGGACTCATTTGAAAAATTTCCTGGTGAACCTCGAACAAGAGCCGATGTACCCTTCCTGAAGGGGAGGGCAAGCAACCCGATCTTCAACTTCACGGCAACTCCGTGACTTAATGTCTTAAACGGTTTTCTCGTTACTTTTTCGCCCGTTAATATCAATCTCGGAAATTCCCTCGCAAAATTTATAATACTTGTCTGTTTAGTAAACAAATTCACATCCTATCCGGTGAAAATTCCCAGCAATTTCAATAAATTGATGAACCCAAATCTTGGCACGGAATGTGCTTTGTAACCTATAAAGATCAAATACTGTGAGAGGCCCCTCCGATGAATGAAGCACCCACTGAACTGGCGCTCATCAATTTTTTGATAATTGTTTTGATCATTGTAGACGCATATATCCGAATCAGAACCGTCAAGCCAAACAGATCTGATCCAGGCTAAACTTTTCGGCTTCTCTCCTCCTTCACATTCAACCCTTAACCCGTGAGAGTCCGCCGGCTCCAAGAAGTCAGGCGGGCTCTCTCCGTTTGCCGTGATCGATTGTCTCGGGATCCCCGTGGCCCTGTTCGTAGATGTTTCCCCGCCAATCACCGTTCGTCTCCGAAGGAAACGGTGCCTTGCGGGATGAAACCCATGGATTATTCTACCAGGGAAGTGTTTTGAATGGGAAAATGTGCTCAGCGGTCTTAATGAAGGGACCCCGAGTGGTACTCCAAATAAGAAGATAAGTGGTGGAGCTGAACGGGATCGAACCGTCGGCCTCTTGAATGCCAT
>Ga0187772_10000035_pt1 | contig 46482 bp, 43 predicted proteins | sample 0116_SJ02_MP15_2_FD_133137 | JGI IMG/M metagenome (GOLD analysis project Ga0187772, IMG submission 133137) | Tropical peat soil microbial communities from peatlands in Department of Meta, Colombia - 0116_SJ02_MP15_20_MG | ecosystem: Environmental > Terrestrial > Soil > Wetlands > Peat | place... | reverse complement strand
GTCTCCCTTCGAAATACCAGCCTCGACCACGACCTTGCCCCTGGGGACCGTCAGGTACCGCCTGGCCACGTTTGGAGGCGAGAAAATGGCCTTCGAGAGCTCTAGGCCGACCTTGCGAGAATCGACATCGAAGGCGGAGACAACCTGCAGGTCCTTCGGCTTCAGACCGGCGACGTTGGGGTGCCAGAGCCCCCTTCGCTCGCCCGCAGAGTAGAACTTCAGTCCCTGCACGAACGTGGAGGCGCAGTTCCCGACCCCGGTGATGGCTATCTTGACGGCCAAATCTGTCACTTGAACTTCGCGAACGTGGCGAAGTCGCCCACGACGGAGAGGAGCAAGCCAAGGGCATAGTCGACTGTCACTATCTCCGAGGCGAGACCCGCGCCGGCGTTGGCGTAGGTGTAGTAGATCAGTGCGAGACCAAAAACGAGAACGATGAGCCCTATTAGGCGGATGAGGGCGTCTACCCTGGACTGCTGTGCCTCTATTGTCAAATTGGTCTTTTCCGGCCAGTCGGTTCAGGGTATATAGCACTTATTCGCCATGAGGGCATGTGTTCGATGGCATCAGTCCTGCTGAGACGAGTCTGTCGACAGAGGCTCAAGAGCTCTTCATGAGCTCGAGCTTCTCAGGAAGGTACTTGTCGACAATGTAGCTGAGGCCGTACCTCGCGAAGGCCTCCTGCTCGCTCTTGCGCTTGTACTTCAGGAACGTCTCTAGTTCGTCGTGCCACATCTTCTCCGTGTACCTGGGGTCTGCCTTCAGCTCGTAGAGTCTCTTTATGTCGACCTCGGTCAGCTTGTCGGAGGGGAGCTTGTAACGGTTGATGTCTGAGGCATAGACTCCTAACCATACCGCGTTCGGCGTAGTCAACTCACGAATGTGGGCCGCATTTGCTGAATTGTGGAGAAGGATACCGGAATTACCCCCAAGGAATCTTTCAACCCCTGGGACAGAGATGTCGTAAACGTACTCGTCTCTCTCTGGGGTCTTTATGATAGAAACAATCGGGTCGAATGACGCGTCGCTTGTTGCCAGACCCAGGGCAGAGGTCACGGCTGTTCGCACTTCGCTGCTCGGCGGCGCTACCGTGCATTCCAAGATGTGGCTCAGGGCTTCGACCAAGTGGTTCCGGCTGGTACCTCCTTCAACCCCATTTTGAATAACTTCACAGATGCGCCTGTAGAGAATCTTAGAACGCGAATGGTGATATACGTGCCGACAAATTTCATGCCTCAGCAACGCTAAGCCACTGTTTATGACTGGAAACGACTTCGGCATCAACAATGAGCTCTGACTGGTCGACGATATGTGGGACATGATTTGGGCCCGGTCATCGTCATGAAGTACCGTCGAAACCAGCTTCTCTACCTCCGATGCGCCTGAAACTATGAGGGTTATCCTGTCCTTCCCAATAGAAGGGAATATTCCGTGCAAAGTCATTAGATAAGCAAGTTCTGAAATCAACTCGGGGTTCTTCATCTTCCAAACGAGGCCGCCGGAGTTTGTGATGTAGCCATCCCCAAAGCACCCCTTCAGGAATTCAAGCACCTGGGTCTTCCTGGCCGAGAACATTATGTGGGGAACGTGCTTCTTTGCAAAACCCGTACCGCAGAGCTCCAGAAAGAGGAGAGCTGTGGGAGTTCCTCCGAACCTTAAAGCAATTCCGTTCCCTGCTTCATCGATAATCCTTCTGATGCTTGCTCTGGGGAACATTTTTCGAACACAGACCTCGGCATCGTCTACAACCTCCGGTTCGTTCAATCCGAAGGACAGTTCGACAGCACGAGGAACTCCATCTGCCTTGACTATCCTTCCTTCAGAGATATAGTATCCTAGGAGTCTGGCCAAATCCTTGTTCAGCCAGAGGTAAGCTGGGAGCCTGTCGGGGCGCCATCCCTCCCTGCAAGTGATGAAAGCGGAGTGGAGGTGCTTGTTCAACTTGGGAATCTTCAATCCTGATTGAAGAGTCTCAAGTTTTCGCCTTGAATGGTATTTGGAACCTTCGTCCTCCAGGTGCAGGTAGAGCCTTGGGATTTTCATCTCCTCGGAAAGGCGCCCGAGTTCTGTCGCAGAATCGATGCGGGGAGGCTGTTTTCTCGACTCAGACACGTTATTGTTGACGACAAGCAGGTCCCCATTCCTGAGGTCGGTCGTGGGGACAGGCTCGATTCTCCTATCTCTCAGAACGAACACGCTGTGATTCGGGGTGACCTCTACCGACCTCCCACTTGAAGAGGTAATCCTGTAGAGCGAGCCCAAGTTTCGATGTCGTATTACTGCTGAAAGAGGCTTGAATCTCACCTTATGATCGGCATCCAAGGTAAGCGCTTCGAATGGGACACCCCCGCACACCTCGTTCCCCACCGAGTCGTTGAAGCAGCCATACCTCTCAATGCACTCGTCCACGAATTCGCCGATTCTGACTGGAAGGATGACGCCACGAGAATCACGAACGACTATCGGTTCGTCCCTCTGGACCGACCCACTCCGTATCACCATCGCGATATGGGCCCCCCAAGGATCTGCATCGCACAGTATGCCTACTGGGAGCCCCAACTCCTGGTTCAGACGCCGGATGAGATAACGGGTCGATCTCGGGGGCTGCCCCGCCGTGTTGATGAGGATGGCCTTGTATCGCTGATGGACCCTCTCCTCGGTGAACCTCGTGAACAGACCCCCCTTCTCGATGGCAAGTACGATTTCGGCGTCGGTGTCTCTGAACTCAGCGGTGGTTAGCGCTGGGCCAATCATAACTCCGTCTGGGTTAGCGGACAGGTCAGCTACCTTCCCCTCGTAGCCGGGGACGGTGTATTCAATAGTCATATTTCCGAAGATTGCGCTTCGCTCCTCGGGGTAGATGTTCATGCCTTCGCGGGCCATCCCCATGAGCACCTCCAAGTCTGTGATCAGCTCGTCTGACTCGGCTTGGTCTTGGAACTCGACGTTAAACGCCTGGGCGGAGTAGAAGACATCCCTCAGCGTCGACGTGCGCTTCTCGTCGACAAGTTTCTTCGCGAAGTAGGCGAGCCAGACCAGCTGAGTGAAGGGACGAATGTGTTTGATGTTTCCCGACGACTTCCTGACGGTGGTAGGACCAAGAACGAACTGCTGTAGCTTCTTATCGTAGACTATGTTCCTGACTGACCTGCTGGCCAGAGTCAGGCTGGGAAAGCGACCTTCGTCGAGGTCGTTGTACACGCTCCCGCCGAGCTCCTTCAGCAGGGCCTGGACGGCGATTTGCCTAGCTTCCGCCGTACTTGTCGATGGTTTCTTGGCCGCCTTCTTGCGTGTTGGCATCCTCTCTCTCCTTCGTTACTGCCGGCTGCTCCTCCGCCGGAGCATCAGTCTCCCCTTCCTGGGGCTCCTCGCCCCCTTCTCCGATAAGAGCGCGATAGTTGGGCAGATCCTTCTTGCCCGCAAGATCGGCAGAGAACCTCGCAATGAGCGGCAGGTACCTCCCATAGATATTCATCTTCTTTTGGACTGCCTCCATGCTTCCCTTCCTCGAGAGGAATATTCCGAGACGCCTGAGCGCCTCCCTCGCTGCGTTCCGGATTTCCCTCTGGATTTCCGGCCTGTCTGCGATATACTCCTTGCCGACGGTCTTGTACGGAATCCTGGTGCTCGCGATGTGGGTTATCACGCCCACCGGGGCTTCGGGCGGAACATGATATCTTCTCCAATCCACCTCCTCGTTGAGGACTTCGAAACTGACGTCGGAACTCTCGTCATAAAGTAGAGGGATTCTGTTTGCAAACCTGAAGAGCTTAACCCCCGGTTGCAGGATTTTGCCTCCGTAGGCGACCCCTACCTCGACCAGGAAGGGGAACCCAGAGTAAGAGGACGGAGGCCTGTCGACTACAGTCGCGAACTCGGGCTGCAGTTCCTTGTTGATGCCCGCCAAGAGGATGTCCTCGCCCACAGGAGACAGGACCGCCGCATCGGGCTGGAGGAAGTCCGGGAAGCGCTGGAGCGCGTCGACGATCGTCACAATCTGATTCGTGTTGAGCCGCTTTGGAGGGAGGCGCGGGCTGATGCCTGCGAACTCCAGGAACTTGGTAGCGATCTTCTCCCCGACCCTGTGGAAGTGGGTCACCATGAAGCTCTTCATTTCATGCTCCTCGGAGAGCTTCACTATCCGCTTGAACGCCTCCACGTCGACGCCATAGGGGTGGGGGAGCGTCTCCTTAGGAGATGCGGGCATCGAGTCAGTTCCTCTCTCGAAGAAGGTGACCTGTCCCAGGGGATCTACGAACGTCAGGTTGGCGTAGCTGGCGACCAGGGCGGTCTGCTTGAAGTAGTCGCCTATCTTCTGGGAGGCACGCAGGTAGTCTCCCTCGAGGACCATCTCGACCCGGGTCCCTGTGGTGCCGTTGGCATCGCTGTTGAAGCGCTTGAGCACCATTGGCCTGTTCTCTGTGATGTCAATCATCATCTGGAAGCCATACTTCCTCTTCCCATCTGGTGAGGTTATGATGGTGAAAGGGCGGTTCGACGTGATTTGCCCGTAGAGCATGGCCATAGTGCCTCCGAGGCCGAACATGCCCCTTGACTGGCGGAGGACGTACTTCGAGCCGTAGAACACCTTCCCGAAGGCGCTGGGGACGTGCTGGGGCGCCACACCCGGCCCGTTGTCGATGACAACGAGGCGGTAGGGCTTGGGGTCCGGGACCTCCGGATTCGGGTTCTCCGAGGTCATCCTAACATAAATCTCCGGGAGTACCCCGGCCAGTTCGGCCGCGTCCATGCTGTTTTCCACCAGTTCTCTGACGGCCATGTACAGGGCCCGAGCTGGGTTTGTGAACCCTGCCAGGTCGCGGTTACGATAGAAAGAATTCTGAGGGCGAGATCTCTGCGAAAGTTGTCTTGCTACTCAGTTTCCATCACCTCCTTCAAAACAGGTTTTCGTGCTGAGTTTCCCAATCGAGTTATTTCCTCTTTGCAGGCGCCTGCGCTCCGCCGCGCAGGTATTGATGAGGTTCGTATATGTGCTAACGCTCGATTTTTCGCAGTTTCTCCTCGATAGTTTCCGGGGAGGACCCTTCCCAGAGGAACATGCTCTCCATCTTGCGCTTTGTCCTGGCCTTCTGCAGGGCGTTGTACACCGTCTTGTGCTGGCTCCCGGTGGCCAAAGACCTGACCGCCTCAGACGCCAGCTGTACCTCCGACGCCTCACCTATGATGGCCACCGTCCGGCCATAAACGGAGAGGTGACACGTCGTGAGCTCCTCGATGACCCTCCTTGACTTCCCCTTGAGGCCGATGACTCTTCCCCTGATCCTCTCGAGGGAGTTGACACTCCTTCCCGCGTAGTCGCGCAGGTCGATCACCTCGAGGGCGGTCCCCTCGTCCAAGAGGCGCCTCGCCCTCTGGGGGGAGAACCCCCGCCCTATCGCCTCGATGACCCTCGTGGCGGAGAAGGGATCTGTCTTCAGGGGACTGTCGGACTTGACCGTCACAAGACCCTCTTTGCTGTCAACCCTCAGCGTCACCCCCATCTCGTTCTCCAGGAAGCGCTTTGTTCCCCCCTCCTTCCCGATGACGGCTCCGACCCTCTCCACGGGGATGCGCACGACCTGCTCGTAACTCATTTCACAATCTTCCCCATCCAGGAATCAGCGTCTGTCTTGACGATGCCGCGCTTCCTAAAGAACCTGACCATGTTGGAGACGTCTCTCTTCAGGAACTCCTCAGACTGGGGGTGAGAAGACAGCACGGCGGAACCCATGTCGAAGAGCACCCTTTCCTTCTCGGTCTTGAAGACGTTAAACTCGGAGAAGTCGGCGTGGACAAGCTTCGCCTTCTTCCAGAGCCTCCCTATGGTCTCGAATGTCCAGTCGTAGTCAGTCTCGTCCACCTCGGTTTCAGCGAAGGTAGGAGCCGGCTCGGGCGGGGCGCCCATGTATTCCATGACCAAGATGTTCTTGAGGAAGGCGAGGGGCCTGGGAACCCTGACCCCGGCGGCGTCAGCTACCTGGAGATTCTTGTACTCCTTGCGCGTCCAGAGGTAGATAGTGTCCCTGGACCCTGAAGGCAGCCTCCCGAACCTCCTGTCCCCGGCTATGTAACCGAGGCGCCTGCGAAAGTCGGATGCTGACATGAGGTAGATCTTCACAGCAACGGGGCCCCCCTCCGCATCTTCGCCGAAGTACACTCGCGCCTCCTTGCCAGCATTCACCACGCCGTTCAGCTCACGAAGGTCCTTCCTAGCTACCAGCTCTTCGATCGCAAGGAGCGTCGCCTGATCGAAGACCTCCTCCAGCACCTTCCTCTGGTCGGAGTCCTTCCGGAGAAACCGGTTCTCCCTCTCGAAACGGAGCAGCTTCTCCTTCATCTTCCTTGATTCTTCAGGCTCAGCCACGCCACGCCCGCAACGGCTGTAAATTTATACGTATGAGAACGAGCGCCGGAAAATCCGGGTTCAGGAGCTAGGTCGAACTAGAATGGAAACCAAGGACAGCGGAAAGGCGCAGGAACCGCAGGAGAATCTAGCGGAAGCCTTGAAGCAAGAACTCGCTGAAGTGAAGAAGCGGAACGACGAACTTCTGACACGACTGAAGTACACCCAAGCTGATCTGGAGAACTTCAGGAAGAGGATGGACAGGGAGTCAAAGGAAGCGGGTGAATCGTTGGCAAAGAGCCTGGTTGCGAGGTTGCTGGTGGTAGAGGACGAGCTCGAACTGGCAGCGAGGCATGCGGAGGCGGGCACGGAGAACGGAGAGCTGAAGGAGGGAATAGGCATGGTCCGGAAGAACCTCGAGGCGGCCCTGGAGTCTGTGGGAGTCGAAAGAATTGATTCAGTCGGAATGCCCTTTGACCCCTCTATCCACGAGGCTGTGGAGAAGATCCAGGGGGAAGGGGGGAGGGACATGGTCGTTGAGGAGATCAGGCCTGGGTACACCTTCAGGGGCCAACTCTTGAGGCCGAGCATGGTAAAGGTTCAATTGGCGTCGAAGACGGCCATGGAGGAGAAGCCGGTTGAGTAGTGCCAGAGAGAAGATACTCGGGATAGACCTTGGGACAACGAACTCGGCGGCGGCGGTGGTGGAAGCGGGGAGGCCGGTCGTCATTCCGAGCGCTGAGGGTGCGACTCCCGCGGGGAAGATGTTCCCCTCCGCGGTGGCCTACACCAAGGATGGACAGCTCCTGGTAGGAGACCCTGCGAGGCGCCAGGCAGTCACAAACCCGGACGGGACGGTCTTCGAGATCAAGAGGAAGATGGGAACGGACTACAGGGTGAACATCTACGGCAAAGAGTATTCCCCCGAGCAGCTGAGCTCATACGTCCTCCAAAAGATCAAGCACGACGCCGAGGCCTTCCTCGGCTATCCTGTGAAGAAGGCGGTCATCACTGTGCCCGCCCATTTCAACGACAATCAGCGCCAGTCGACCAAGGACGCGGGGGAGATAGCTGGCCTCGAGGTTGTGAGGATAATCAACGAACCGACTGCTGCCTCCCTTGCCTATGGGCTAGACAAGTCCGAGAAGGAGATGAAGATACTGGTGTTCAGCTTCGGAGGGGGGACCCACGACGCTACCATAATGGAGTTCGGGAAGGGGGTCTTCCAGGTGCTTGCCACGTCAGGGGACACCCAGACGGGCGGCACCGACATAGACAGAGCGGTCATACAGGTGCTGCTGCAGGACTTCCGCTCGAAGACAGGCATTGACCTGTCTGCCGACAGGACCGCAATGGCAAGATTGAAGGAGGCGGCCGAGCAGGCGAAGATCCAGCTGTCGAACCTAACCTCCACCGACGTTGATCTCCCCTTCATAGCGAGTGACTCGTCGGGGCCGAAGAACCTTCACTATACGCTGACCAGGACTAAGCTCGAGGAGGTAGCTAGGCCAATAGTCTCGAAGACAGAAGACACCATTCGAAGAGTCATGAGCGACGCCAAGCTCACCCCTGATCAGGTCGACAAGGTGATACTAATCGGAGGGATGACGAGGATGCCCCTCGTTCGGAAGTTCGTGGAGGACGTCGCCGGGAAGCCGGCCGAGAGGGGAGTCGACCCCATGGAGGCGGTGGCCATCGGCGCCGCGATTCAGGGAGCAGTCCTCGCAGGGGAAATAAAGGACATACTTCTGCTCGATGTGACACCGCTTTCGCTCGGGGTGGAGACCCTCGGGGGCATTACCGAACACCTAATCGAGAAGAACGCCACCATTCCGACAAAGAGGAGCAAGACATTCACGACGGCCGCCGACTTCCAGACTGCGGTCACCATCCACGTTGTCCAGGGAGAGAGGAGCATGGCCAGGGACAACGTGTCTCTCGGGATGTTCAACCTGGAAGGGTTGCCCCCGGCGCCGAGAGGGGTGCCTCAGATTGAAGTGACGTTCGACATAGACGCCAACGGTATCCTCACAGTGACTGCCAAGGATATGGGGACAGGGAAGGAGAACAAGATTACAATCACCGCCTCGACAAAGCTCTCCAAGGATGAGAAGGAGAGGCTAGTCAAAGAAGCCGAGTCATTTGCAGAGCAGGACAAGAAAAAGCGAGAGGAGGCGGAGCTGAGGAACGAGGCTGACTCCATGCTGTATACCACCGAGAGGACCAAGAGGGACCTGGAGGGAAAGGTGGACAAAGCCAACCTGGACAGACTGGATGCAGCGGGACAGGAGCTCAGGAAAGCACTCGAGGGGCAGGACGCCGCCCAAATCAGGGACAAGAACGAGGCCCTGAAGAGGATCCTCCAGGAGGTTGGCGCGTCGGCATACCAGCAGACGCAGCAGAGGCAGCAGCAGGCTGGGCCCGAGTCGGCCGGAGGTGCCTCCAAGGTGAGCGACGCTGACTATAAGGTAGTGGACGAAGGGAAGTAGGAGGCTCGTCACCGTGGCTGCAAAGGATTACTACGAAGTACTCGGTGTGCAGAAGGGGGCCACCAAGGAACAGATCAAGGACGCCTACAGGAAGCTGGCACTCCAGTTCCACCCCGACAGGAACAAGGCTCCCGAGGCCGAAGCCAGGTTCAAGGAGATTTCGGAAGCATACGCAGTTCTTTCGGACGACGAGAAACGGAGACAGTACGACGCCTACGGAAGGGAGGGGGTCTATCAGAGGTACAGCCAGGAGGACCTGTTCCGGGGGGTCGACTTCGGGGAGTTCTTCAGAGGTATGGGAGGGTTCGGGTTCGACGACATATTCTCCCAGTTCTTTGGGGGCGGGGGACGCCAGCCCAACAAGGGGGAGGACATGACATATCATCTTCGGGTGAACCTCGAGGACCTGGTCGAAGCCACCAACAAGGAAATTGAAATTCCAAGGAGCGAAGTCTGCTCGACCTGCAACGGAAGCGGGGCAAAGCCAGGCACCGCCCCCCAGAGGTGTAGCACGTGCGGTGGGACCGGCCAGGTGCAGAAAGTGCAATCGGCAGGCTTCGCCCGCCTAGTCAGGGTCACGGCATGCAACAGGTGCCATGGCAGAGGCTATCTGATTGATACCCCCTGCAAGGAATGCAGGGGCAGCGGCACGGTGGAGAAGACCAGGAGAATCCGCATAATGGTACCGGCGGGGGCCGAGGACGGTCTTACTTTGAGGCTCAGGGGAGAGGGGAACGCTGGGGAAGCAGGGGTCCCCCCAGGGGATCTTTATGTCGTGGTGAACGTCGCACCTCACAGGCTGTTCGCGAGACAAGAGGCCGACATCTACCTAGAGACAAAAATCGGGGCAGTCCAAGCGATGCTCGGGACAGAGCTCACTCTCCCAACGCTCTACGGAAATGTGAAGTTGGAGATACCCCACGGGACCCAGCCGGGGCACGTATTCCCAATCAAGGGGAAGGGGCTACCGAAGTATGGGAGTTGGGGGAAGGGGGATCAATATGTTAAGGTCAACGTGGAAATCCCTAGGAACATCAGCGGCCAGCAGAAGGAACTCCTGAAGCAGCTGGGCGACCTGCGCTAGCCTGCAAACTTGTATATCATCAGAAAGGGGACTTCCTCGATTTCCCGGATGGCCTCGGGGGCCCCCACATTGTTGTCCACCGCCAGCGCGACCGATCTCGTGCCCGCAAGGTTGATGATAGTGCACGTCCTGATCAGCCTCAGGGCCTCCCCGGTGTCCACAACCTCCCCTGAGTAAAACTCCCTAGAGAGATGGACCTTCAGCTCCCCCTCCGTCACTGTCCTCCCCACGAGCTCTTCGTCACACATGTTGACCAGAATCGTGCCTCTGTATTCGGCGGTGCGGACGGAGAAACCCTTGCCGTTCGTGCTAGGCAACCTTTGCTACCGACCTTGCCCCGCAGGCCTCGCAGACCATGAACCACATCCGCTTCTCCTTCTCTAGGTGAGTATCAGGGCTCCCGCAGACCGGGCATATTACAGCGTCTTTGACGTACCTCTGGAGGAGCTGAGAGAAGGAATCGCGGTCCTTGCGGCCGATGAATATGGCCCTCTCGCCGTCCAGGGACGCCGCCGTGGCGAGTTCCTTCGCAAGGTACATCAGGACCCTGGAAGAGTCGCGCCTCAGGAGCTTGGGGAACTCTGCGTAGTTCCTGAATATGGTCTTGTTCCCGACCCAGATTACGTCGGGCTCGGGGAGCTCCAGACGAAGGGCACCGGACTTCTTGGCGTCTTTGTCGAGGCCCGCCCTGGCCCTCGAAAGCAGCTCCTCGTACGAACGGGGCATGGCCGAATCTTCCGACGATGCTATTTCAAGTCTTCTGGAGAAGACGCAGGAAGCACGCTCGCAGACCTGAATCGTGCGACTGCCTTGGCTAAGCTGAAAAAGGTCTGAAGCCGAAACGGGCCCAAGCTCATGACCGACGTAGGAATCGCGCGCTCGGACTACGAGATACCAAAACTGGAGAACCGGGTACTCATCTTCGTTTCACTAAAGATTAAATCTGAAACCGCAGGGGGCGCACCGTGAAGCCAAGGGCGGAAATCGGCGTCTTTGGCGGCTCGGGGTTCTACAAGTTCTTCAAGGGAGCCCAGGAGCTTGCGGTCAGGACGCCCTACGGCAGGCCCAGCGCCAGGGTCACGCTATCCGAAACACACGGGAAGAGGGTAGCATTCATTCCGAGACATGGGGTTCACCACGAATTTCCTCCCCACAGGGTGCCCTACAGGGCTAACGTGATGGCCTTCAAGCAGCTAGGCGTTGCCAGGGTAATTGCGCCCAACGCTGTCGGGAGCCTTAAGCCTGAAATCAGGCCAGGAGATTTCGTCTTCTGCAATCAGTTCGTCAACTTCACCACAGGCAGGGAAGACACATTCTATGACGGGCCAGAGACCACACACGTCGCCATGGCTCAACCCTACTGCCCCCAGATGAGAGAGGTGGGCATTGAGGCGGCCCGGAAGCTGGGCTTGAGGTTCCACAGAACAGGGACCGTGGTGGTGATTCAGGGCCCGAGGTTCTCCACCACAGCAGAGAGCAGGTTCTTCAGCCGCCAGGGGTGGGACGTCATCAACATGACCCAGTACCCCGAGGCGGTGCTCGCTAGGGAGCAGGAGCTCTGCTACCTCAACGTCTCCCTCGCGACAGACTACGACGCGGGGCTGGAGGAGGACCCAAGCATCAAGCCCGTCTCCCACGAAGAAGTCATCAAGGTTTTCAACAGCAAAATGGAGGGCCTCAGGGGACTCATAATGGAGATTGTGAAGGCACTCCCTCAGAAGCGAACCTGCGAATGCAGAAACGCTCTAGCGCACGCGAGGATGAGTGCCTGATGGGCGCCCTGAGCAGAGAAGTCGAGCACGCAATCAGGATAATTCCTGACTACCCGAAGAAAGGCATCCCGTTCAAGGATCTGACCACTCTCTGGAAGAACGGGACGCTGACGAAGAAGGTCAACGACGCGATGGAGAAGAAATGGAAACGGGCGAAGCTCTCGAAGATCGTCGGCATAGAAGCGAGGGGGTTCATTGTGGGGGCGCCGCTGGCCGACAGGCTTGGGATTGGATTCATCCCCGCGAGGAAGGTGGGGAAGCTCCCTGGCTCTAAGGTCAGCATCTACTACGACTTGGAGTACGGGAGACAGGGAATCGAGATGCACACCGATTCGATTTCGAAAGGGGACAGGATTCTGATCGTAGACGACCTGCTGGCTACCGGGGGGACGTCGAAGGCCGTCGCAACACTGGTTGAGAGGATGGGAGGGAAGGTGGTAGGCTTCGCTTTCGTCACGGAGGTCCGCGGGCTGAGCGGAAGACGGAAGCTCCGGGGACACGAAGTCTACTCCATCGCCAAGAATGACTAGGGCCCGCCCCGTCGGCATAATCACGGGCACAGGCGTGACTGAACGGTTCGACCTGAGCAGACCGAGTGTCGTCAGGACAAGATTTGGCGGGGCGAGTGTTTTCCTTCCGGAGGGAGGAGACTACGTCGTCCTCCCGAGGCACGGCGTTGGCCACAAGTCCCCCCCTCACGGGATAAACTACAGGGCGAACATCGCGGCGCTAGCTCAACTGGGCGTGAGACAGGTTCTGGCCACGAGTGCCGTGGGTTCAATGAACCGAGGGTTCAGGGTCGGGGAGGTGGGCGTGGTGGACCAGTTCCTAGACTTCACGAAAAGGAGACAATCGACTTTCTTTGAGGACAAGGTGGTGCACACTGACATGACATACCCCTATAGCGGGCATCTGAATCTGGAGCTCTCGGTGGCTGCGAAGAGGATTGGCATCGACCTACGCCAGCACCTCGTCTACGTATGCGCCGAGGGGCCGAGATTCGAGACGGCGGCCGAGATCAAGATGTACAAGATTCTCGGTGGAGACGTCGTCGGGATGACGGGGGTCCCGGAGGTGGTCCTCGCCAACGAGATGAAGCTCGAATATGCATCCGTCGTCATAGCAACTAACTGGGCCGCAGGGATGCAGCCCAAGGTCAGCCACGAGGAGGTCCTACGGGTCATGAAGAAGACGGGGAAGACCGTCAAAGAGCTCATAGAGGCGACCGTGGCGGGGTTGGGGGGAGAGAAGAGTTGACCAAGGTGGCAGACCGGAATCTCGCCGCGGAAGGGGAGAGGAACTTCCACTGGGCCAAGGCCCACATGGGGACGCTGAACGCCCTGGCGGGAAAGTATGGGAAATCAAAACCCCTTGAGGGAGTGAGGCTTGGAGTGTGCCTGCACATAACCAAGGAAACGTCTGTCCTGATTGATGCGTTGCTGGCTGCGGGTGCAGAAGTCAGGCTCGCGGGCGCGAACCCCCTTTCGACCCAGGACGACATAGCTGCCTACCTCTCCACCAGGACGGAGGTCTGGGCTTGGAGGGGACAATCGGCGGCGGAGTACGACTGGTGCATACAGCAGGTCCTCGGCTCGCGTCCAGATCAGCTCATCGACGACGGCGCCGACCTGCACGTGGCCGCCCATGTTTCGCGGGCGAAGGGAATCGTCGGAGGCTCGGAGGAGACGACCACGGGGGTGATCAGACTGAAGGCGCTGGAAGCTGAAGGGAGGCTCGCCTACCCGGTGATCGCAGTGAACGACGCAAGAACGAAGTTCATGTTCGACAACAGGTACGGAACAGGCCAGAGCACTCTGGACGGCGTAATGAGGGCAACGGCCCTCCTCCTGGCCGGGGCGAAGACAGTGGTGGTGGGCTTTGGCTGGGTGGGCAAGGGAGTGGCAATGAGGGCCAGGGGAATGGGGGCGAGGGTGACCGTGGTCGAGGTTGACCCCGTAAGGGCCCTTGAGGCGCACCTCGAGGGGTTCGAAGTCTCCAGCATAGACGGCGCCGCACCCACCGGGGAGTTGTTCATCACCACCACCGGCCAGAAGAACGTGGTCCCCTACAGCGCCATTGCCAGGATGAAGGAGGGGGCGATTCTTGTCAACGCCGGCCACTTCGATGTCGAAATCGACGTGAAGAACCTCATGGGCAAGGCCAGGGGGGTGAAGCAGGTGCGCCCCAACGTGGACGAGGTTACCCTCCCTTCAGGGAAGAGGGTGTACCTGATAGCCAAGGGGAGGATCGCCAACCTGGTCGCGGCCGAGGGGCACCCTCCCGAGGTCATGCAGATGTCCTTTGCGAACCAGATGCTGGCCGCAATCCGTATCCACAAAGACCACGGGAAGATGGAGAAAAAAGTCTACGGCGTCCCACCTCAGATCGAGGACGAAGTGGCCAGGGCCGCCCTGAAGTCAATGGGCGTCTCGATCGGGCGCCCCACCAGCGAACAGAAGGAGTACGCCAAGAGCTGGAAAATCTAGCCCTAAGATTTTAAAACGGAAGAAGATTGGTTTTACGATTGGTGGATGAGCTCAAGGGACAGAACGTCATAATCACAGCCGCTCTCCCGTACGCCTACGATGACCTCCACCTCGGTCACGTGGCGAGCACCCACCTCCCGCCTGACATCCTCTACAGGTACCTCAAACTCAAGGGAGCGCGGGTCATCCAGGTCTGCGCGTCCGACGACTTCGGTACGCCCATCCTGATCGCGGCCGAGAGACAGCACGTGGATCCGAAAAAATACGTCGCCCGCTGGAACGCCAGATTCAGTGAGGACCTGGAGAGGCTCGGCATAGTGTACGACCTGTTCGACAGGACCAGCTCTCCCGAGAACGTGGAGCTGGTGCAGAGGTTCTTCACGAAACTCAACGAGAACGGCTTCGTATACGTCTCTGACGTCGACCAGTTCTACTGCGAATATGACCAGAAGTTCCTTCCGGACAGGTACGTCAAGGGGACGTGCCCTCACTGCGGGGCAGAGGAGCAGTACTCCGACGTGTGCGAGAACTGCGGAAGGACCCTCCAGTCGGGGCAGATACTGAACCCCCACTGCTCCATATGCGGCAGGCCCCCTGTCCTGAAGAAGAGCACTCACTACTTCTTCAAGCTCTCCGCCTTTTCAAAGCAGCTCGAGGATTGGCTCCGGGGAACGCCGGGACTCCAGGGGGACGTCAAGAATTACGTGCTCAACTGGATCAAGGAAGGCCTGCAGGACTGGGACATCACCAGGGACATCCCCTGGGGGGTGCCCGTGCCCCTCAGAGAGGCGGAGGGGAAGGTCCTCTACGGCTGGTTCGATAACCACATCTGCTACATCTCGACCGCCCTGAAGTGCGTGGGAAAGGCGGGAGAAGACGGGAGGAGCTACTGGAACGGGTCCAAGCTCTACCACTTCATTGGGAAGGACATCGTTTACCACCACTATCTCTTCCTTCCAAGCATGAGGATGGGGGAGGGAGAGTACAAACTCCCTGACTACATACCGACCAGGGGGCACCTGCTCCTGCTCGGGAGGAAAGTGTCCAGGAGCAAGCACTGGATGATAACGGTAAGGGACTTTCTAGAACACTTCCCGCCTGACTATCTTCGGTTCTATCTGACCAGAATCTCGCCGCTGAGCCAGGCGGACTCGAACTTCGACCTCAAGGAGTTCGGGGACAAGATAAACAATGAACTTGTCGCCAGCGTCGGGAACTTCGTCTACAGGACCCTCTCCTTCGTGCAGACCAGGCACGGCGGCGTCGTACCCGCTGCAGGACAAAGGGGAACTGCGGAGGAGGAGGTGCTCGGGGAGCTAGAGAGGGCGGTAGGGGATACGGGAGAGCTGATCGACCAGGGACACTACGACAAGGCGCTCAGGAGAGTGCTGGACTTCTCGGCGAGCTGTAACCAGTACTTTCAGAAGAAGGCGCCATGGGAGAAGAAGGCAGACGAACCCACCGCGCTGTACTACTCGTGCAATCTAGTCGCTGGCTTGGCCACCCTCATCGCCCCGTTCCTCCCCTTCAGCTCCAAGGAGATCTGGGTCCAGCTGGGTTTCCAGGGCCCGCCGGATGGCCTGAGCTGGGACTCCGCAGCTGCGATGAGGGTCGAAGCGGGGAGGAAGATCAATGACCCGAAACCAATCTTCAAGAAAATCGAAGACGCGGATTTGGGCAAAGTGCGCGTTCTATTGGGCTAGTCAGTCACAGCACTGAAGAGCGTCAAGGCCCTCTGGGAGCGCGCAGTCCATCTCGTCGTCCAGCACCCTGTCCCCCAGTACTTTGGCGATCGGATCGTAGTCGTCGTATTTCGTCGAGCCGAAGCCCGACGCAAGCAGGCTCACCTGGAGCTGCGCCGTGCCCGAGTAGTCGACGCCATATTCGACCCCCAGTCCCGGGTTGCCCGTGGCCGAGCTGACGCGGTCGACAACCAGGCCCACCTCGCGAGCAGTAAAGGTCGAGTCTGCGTTCATGCTGACCAGTGCGTGGGTGGCTTCCTTCGGGTCCCCGAGCTTCCCCAGCGAGACGACGGCGCCCGCCAGGGCGTCCTCGGCCTTGTCTTCCGAGCCGCTGCTCGACACGCTGAGCAGGGAGTAGCCGTCGCACAATACCGTGTCGAGGAGTTTGTTCAGTCCCGCGGGCCTCGACCTTCCGGCGGCTTTCGAAAGCAGCGAGCCGAGCGCCTTAACAGCCGCCTTGTTGGCCGTGTCGTAAACGTCAGCGAGAGTCGTGTCCTCGGGTGACGAGCGGAGAAGCATCTCGTTGTCGATTACGACGACGCCCCTGGCGGCTGCCCTCAGTCGCCTCAACGAGACCCCAGCGTAGAATTTCGTTTTCTTCTCAAAATCGAATGGCATGACTGCCACGCCAACAGCCGTGGCACCGCACTCCCGCGAGATAGAAGCGACGACGGGGGCAAGCCCGCTCCCTGTTGCTCCGCCGAGACCGGCCACCACGAAGACCACCCCGGAGCCGCTCACCGCGTCCCTGATCTTCGTGCAAGATTTCAGGGCCAGGCCGCGGACAATTGCTGGTGTGAGCTTCTGGTCTACGGGGGACTCGATGAGTATCGTGTCCTTCAGTTCGACGGTGGAGAAGTCTCCATCGTCGCAGGAGACGTAGGCGAACCTGTCGACCAACAACGTCTTCCTGCTGAGCAGCGAGACAATCTTGATTCCCGCGCTTCCTATTCCTATTGCGGTGACGTCTTCTCGATTATTGGCAGTCAACTCTAGGGCGCGAAGGTTGGTGGCGTCGAGCATAAACAAACCCATCACTCAATATTCTTGACGACAAAGTAGTTTTTGTTTACCCTGCGCCCGATGATATTAGCCGGACTACTTTAGCGGCTTTGAACCAGCATCCTCCTCGTTGACCAGCCTGTTGACGAGGTCGTCCATCATGTGCCCTGAGCACTCGACCCTCACCGCCCGCACTCCGTCGATGGAGAGGGCGGCCTTCTTGATGCTCCTCCCGGTGTCGACGGCTATGGGGCTGTAGGCCGAGAGTGGCTGGAACTTCACGCGAATCGAGCCGGTCGCCATCTCGGAGACGTCCGTCACGATATTCAGCTCGCCGAACTTTCTCTTCGTTTCCTCGTCCACCAAGTCGTTCAGTCGGGCGGCGACGGCCTTTGACAATTCGCTTGGCACGGTGGAGCTCCGAAGTTTCTGAGGCTATAAGACCTTTAGGCTCACCAATGGACGCGCAGCGTCATTGGGTGTGACGCCTTCACTTCGTCTATCTTCCCGACACTGGTGTGCTTGGGGACAGGTCCAAGAGTCCCCTTCTTCATCTCCCCGTATATCTCGTTCATGGCCGCGGCGTATTCGTCCAGCATCTCGATCGGCTCCGACTCGGTTGGTTCTATCATCAGTGCCTCGTGGACAATGAGCGGGAAGTAGACTGTAGGGGCGTGCATGCCGTAGTCAAGGATGGCCTTGGCGACCGTGAGGGCGGCCCCCGGAAGCTCGCTCTTGGCGGACACGACCACTTCGTGCTTCCTGTGCAGTTCCGCTCCGTGGGATGCAGGGAAAGCTTCGGGATTCAGGCTCTTCCAAAGGTAGTTGGCTGCCAGCACAGCCAAGGAGGAGACGTCCGCAAGGCCGGATGCGCCCAGGAGGCGGATGTAGACGTAGGCCCTCAACAGGACCGCGGAGTTCCCGACGAACCCCTTCAGCGGCCCTATGGTGTGCTTGAGGTCGTAGTCGAGGGTGTAGCCCTTCTTCCCCTTCGAAACGACAGGGACAGGGAGGTAGTCGGCCAGCTTCGGTACGACTCCGACAGGTCCTGCCCCCGGACCTCCTCCCCCGTGGGGGGTGGCGAATGTCTTGTGGAGGTTGAGGTGTACTATGTCGAAGCCCATGTCCCCGGGCCTGGCTCTGCCGAGAAGCGCATTCATGTTCGCACCGTCGTAGTACATCAGGCCCCCCGCGTCGTGGACCGCCTGGCACACCTCTGCCACCTCCCCCTCGAACAGACCAAGGGTGTTGGGGACGGTGAACATCATCCCAGCGGTTTTCTCGGAGCAGAGTTCTCTGACGGCAGCACCCCTGACCTGGCCGTTGGAATCGGACGGGACCTTGACGACTTGGAACCCTCCCATGGCGGCGCTGGCAGGGTTGGTCCCGTGAGCCGAGTCGGGGACAATAATCTCGCTTCTCTCTCCTTGGCCATGGTCCTTGAAGTACTTCCTGATCATGAGAACTCCCGCGAGCTCTCCTTGGGCCCCGGCGGCGGTGGAGAGGGAGAACCGGTGCATCCCGGTAATTTCGCATAGGCACCTTTCGAGCTCGTAGAAGATGGACAGCAGGCCCTGGACTGTCTCCGGGGGTTGGAGCGGATGTGCGTACTTCACGCCGTCCGAGCCTGAAATCATTTCCGAGACCTTGGGGTTGTACTTCATGGTGCAGCTCCCCAGGGGGTACATGCCCAACTCGACGGAGAAGTTCATCTGAGAGAGGCGGTTGAAGTGCCTCAAGACCTGGAGCTCGGAGAGCTCAGGGAGCTCCAACGACTGGCGCCTCACAGAAGAGGGGACAAGGGCGGCCGGGTCCTTGAACCGCGCGGCGACTTTCGGGTCCGAGGGAACGGCCAGGCCTACCCTCCCGGGTCTACTCAGTTCCTTGATCAGAGGCTCGTCCCAGAAGGCCTGACTGAACCGCTTCGTCTAGACCGCCTCCTCAAGGGCTGCGGCGAGCCTTTCAATGTCGTCCCTGGTGTGGATCTCGGTCACGCAGTAGAGGCCGGCTTGTTCGCCGAGGCCAAAGGACCTCTGAAGCGGGTAGCCTGCGAGGACGCCCTTCCGCGAAAGCTTTCCGAAGACCGCCTTGGCGTTCGCCTCGCGGTAGGAGGCAGCGAACTCCTTGAAGAAAGCGCCCGAAAAGTGGGGGGACTTCACACCCCTCACCCTAGAGAGCCTTTGAGCAGCATAGTGGGAGTTGGAGATGACCACTTCCCCGAGCCTGCGAAAGCCCGACTTCCCGAGAAGAGAGAGGTAGCTTGCCGCGGCAACAGCCATCAGGGATTCGTTGGTGCATACATTCGAGGTGGCAGCCTCGCGGCGGATGTGCTGCTCGCGGGCTTGGAGGACCATTGCGAACGCCTTCACTCCCGGGTCTGCGACGGTACTCGTGATGCCTATGAGCCTCCCCGGCATGCTCCTCGCCAGCTTGATGTCCTTCACCGAGAAGATGCCGAGGTGAGGGCCTCCATAGTTCATGGCTATGCCCAGAGGCTGGCCCTCCCCTACGGCCACGTCCGCCCCGTAGGCTCCGGGCTCCTTGACGAGCGACAGCGAGATTGGATCGACACCGACCACTGCCAGGGCTCCCGCTCCGTGCACCCTCTCGACCATGGAGGCGATGCCGTCCTCGATGACTCCGAAGTAGTTCGGGTTCTCGAAATAGACGCATGCGACGTCTGGGGTGAGCTTCCTCTCCAGGTCTGCGGGGTCGATGGTCCCCTTCTTTTTGTCAAAGGAGACTGTCTCGAGCTCCAGTCCGAGGGGCGCCGTGTAGGTCCCTATCACGGCCCGTCGCTGGGGCCCTGCGTTTCCCGCCATCAGCGCCTTCCTTCTCCCTGTGACTCTTGCCGCCATCCGCACGGCCTCCCCCGCCGCGGATGCCCAGTCGTATAGGGAGCTGTTGCAGGCCTCCATTCCAAGCAGGTCGCTCATCAGGCTCTGGTACTCGAACAGGGCCTGGAGCATCCCCTGGCTGACCTCCGCCTGGTAGGGGGTGTAGCTGGTGTAGAACTCCTGCCTCGAGGTGATGGACTCCACGGCGGCAGGCACGTAGTGGGGCCACACCCCTCCCCCGAGGAAGCAGAGGGACCCAGGCGGGGTTCTGTTGCCGCCCAGGCGCGACTGGACCTCCCTGCGGACCTCGTACTCGGACGCTCCCTCAGGGAGCCTCAGTTCCCTGTTCAGCCTCACCTTGGGAGGGATGTCGGAGAAGAGTTCGTCGACGGAGGAGGCGCCTACCTTCAGTAGCATCTTCGAGACAAGGGACTCGTCGAGGTTCGGAATGAGGGGATGGCGCCTCTGAGACCTAGACATCTAAAGTCCGGCCGAAAAACGCTTAAAATAAGAACGTAGCGGCGAGGAGCGATTCGCTTGAGGCGTTCGGTTTCGGTAGCTCTGCTGCTTGTGCTCATGCTTGCCATGCTGCCCGCGCAGCTCCCAGCCCATTCACAGGTGGGCGCGACGTCAACTGCTGCGAAGATATCGGTGACGAGTCTGTACACCCTCGACAGGTATGGGTTTGCAACCATCAACGAAAGCGTGAAGTTCACCAACAACCAGACTTCGGCCGTCTCAATTCCACCCCTGACTTTTGGCCTCGGCAACCTCTCTTCGGACGTGAAGAACTATACTCTGACCGGGAGCGGGTTTTCGCTTGCGACCCCGGCTTCGACGGGGGGGCCGTACACCGTCAGCAACACCCAGTCGGTCCAGGCAGGATCGAACGCGAGCTTCGTCCTTAGCACACTGCTCGACGGCGTCGTCACCAGACTGGCTAACGGGACCCTCCGTGTGCTCACCCTTTCCTCCCCCTCGATAAGTAACAAGGTCGATTCGCTGCTGAACGTTGTCCAGATGCCTGCCTACACCAGCTTCAAGGTCTCTCCCACGGGGCTGACAGGTAGCATCATCGGGAGCAACACCACCTACTCGTCCAGCGCCTCCGAGGTCACGCCGAGTGCCGTGACTTCAGTCTCATACATCGAAGCCTCCTCCGCACAGGACTTCAACCCGCTCCGGGTCTTCGACGCGGTGAGGTCGATTTCGGCAGACTCCCACGGGAACCCCGTGGTTACTGACACAATCGAGTTCCAGAACCTTGGAAACACGCCCCTGGGTACTCTCTACATCCAGCCCCTCGCTCCGGGGAGCGCGACAGCGACTGTCGAGACGCTCACCGAGCCCAGGCTGCTGAGCCCTGTATCCGTTTCGCTGATCAGCGACTCCATAGACCTGACCCAGCTGGCGCTGGGGTACCCCAACAACGGAGTGGCGGCCGGAGGCAACTTCTCCATTACATATCAATACCCATTGGGATCTCGCTACTACTCCGTCTCCGGAGGCCAGGTCACCATCAACGTTCCGGACACTCCCCCGATCAGCGCATTCATCGACTCCTTCACCATCGAGCTCTCCCTACCGCACGGCGCGACCTCCTCGAGCTCGGCGACTAAGACGGCGAACCTCGGAGCTGTAACCCCCTGGCACGCCGGGCAGACAAACTTCTCCTATGGACTCTCGGTCGGATGGGCGATCAATGACGGCGTTCCTCTCGCCACTTTTGTGTTCTCTCTCTTGCTCATAGGGCTTTTCGCGTCGAGAACAACCACCGCCGAGGCTGAAGAGGAGGAAGAGGAGGAGTCTTCGTCCGAGCTTGCGTCTGCAATGATCAAGGCATTCGACGAGAAGACGAATCTCATCAACAGCCTCTGGTCAGAAATCGAGTCGAAGGACCCCAACGAGATTGACAAGGAGTACTTCGACGAACTCAGGACCCGCCTAGACACCTTCAGGAGCAGGGCCCTCCAGCGGCTGAATGAGGTGAAGCAGAAGTCGACAAGCCAGAAGTTCTACGAAGTGGTCAACCAAATCCACCAGACCGAAAGGGAGGTGGACAGAGCAGCAAAGGACAAACTGAATCTCTACCAGCAGTACTTTACCCGGCAGATGAGGAAGGAGGTATTTGACAGGCTGCTCCCCCAGTACACGAAGAGGCTCGAGAAGGCGCTAAACCAGCTCTCTGACGAGCTCCATACCGTGCAGAGAGAAGCGAAGCTCCTGTAGGACAGGCCGGACCGGAGGCAGATTTATGAGTCGGGGGAAGGCCGAAGGTATGAAGGATATGGAAAACAAAGTGGAGAAGCTTGTGATAATTGGGTCAGGGCCCGCGGGCCTCACAGCTGCCATCTACGGCTGCAGGGCGGACCTAGACCCCCTCGTCTTCATGGGGACCAAGTATGGCGGTCAGCTGATGCTGACCAGCGAGGTGGAGAACTTCCCCGGATTCCCCGACCCTGTTCTCGGGCCCGATTTAATCGCGAGGATGAAGTCGCAGGCCGAAAGGCTTGGCGCTAGGCTCGTCCAGGAGGACGTGGTCAGGGTGAACTTCAGAACCTATCCGTTCGAGGTCTACACCGACTCGGGCGCCACAAAGGCATTCGCTGTGATACTTGCGACCGGGGCGAACCCGAGACGACTGAACCTCCCGTCCGAGATGCGGCTGATGGGGAAGGGGGTGTCCAACTGCGCTGTCTGCGACGGCTTCTTCTTCAGGGGGAAGAAGGTAGCGGTGGTCGGGGGAGGGGATACCGCCATGGAGGAGGCCACCTTCCTGACCAAGTTCGCGTCCCAGGTGCAGATAATCCACAGGAGGGACGAGCTGAGGGCGAGCGCGGCCCTGGTGAAGGAAGCCTTCGCCAATCCCAAAATCAGCTTCGTCTGGGATTCCGCTGTGACGAATGTGATTGGAGACACGAAGGTGCAGGGAGTGAATATCAAGAATCTGAAGTCGGGGAAGGAGATCGAGCTCCCGCTGGACGGGCTGTTCGTGGCCATCGGTTACGACCCGAACACAGAGATGCTCAGGGGGCAGGTAGAGCTAGACCCGAAGGGGTATGTGGCCGTAAGGAACGGGACAGAGAGCAGCGTCCCTGGCGTCTTCGTGGCCGGGGATGTCCACGACTTCCGCTACAGGCAGGCGATCACCGCAGCTGCGGATGGGTGCAAGGCGCTCCTCGACGCGGAGAAGTTCATCAAGCAGAAGCTCGAATTGAAGGTGACTAGCTGATTACGGAGACGAACCTGTCTTCGGCGTGCGATTTGCTCAGGGGACCGACTATGGGAGTCTTGTAGCCGCACGCTTTGCACCTGTTCTTGTCGTCGAGGTTGTACTCCAGGATCTCGTAGCCATAGCGCTTGATCAGCACCGCCTTGCACCCGGGGCAGTATGTGCTCTCGTCTCGGTGGCCAGTAACGTTGCCTACGTAAACGTAGTTCAGGCCGGCCTCCCTTCCGATACGGACGTGCTTCTCCAGCGTCTCGACTGGAGTCCAGGGGAAGTCCATCATCTTGTAGTCGGGGTGGAACCTCAGGAAATGGACGGGTACGTCGGGGCCAAGGTTATCGTACAGCCACCGGCACAGCTTGGTTGCCGCTTCCAGGGAGTCCCCCACCTTCGGGACAATCAAATCGGTAATCTCCACATGGACCTTCGCCCTCTTCTTGATCTCGAGGAGGCTCTGGAAGATCGGGTCTGCGTTGGGAATGGCGATGTACCGCCTGACGAAGTTCGTCTCCCCGCTCCCCTTGAAGTCTACTGTGACGCAGTCGAGGAAGTCGTCCATCATTGCTACCGTCTCCGGCGTGTCGTAGCCGTTGGAGACGAAAATGTTGAACAGGCCATTCGATCTTGCCAGCCGGCCAACGTCCCTCGCGTACTCCATGAATATTGTAGGCTGGTTGTAGGTGTAGGCCATCCCCTCGCACCCGTGCGAGATGGCATTTTCGACCAGCTCTTCGGGTGTGGCCTCTATTCCCTCGATCTTCCTGAGCTGGCTGATGTCTGCATTCTGGCAGTATTGGCAGTTCCATGAACAGCCCGATGTCGCGATGGAGAAGACCTTCGACCCAGGACGGTAGTGGACCACGGGCTTCTTCTCGATCGGGTCGATGTGTCCGGCAACCACCCTCCCGTAGACCAGAAGGTAGAGCCTGCCCCCGACCACCCCTCTGACCCCGCAGAATCCTATTTGCCCCTCAGCGATCTGGCAGTTGCGGGCGCAGGCGGTGCACTGGACCCTGCCGTTGTGGAGGTTCCTGTAGAGTTCGGCCCGCTTCCCTGTGGCCTCGGTGAGCTTCGCCCGGGCGGACATGCGGTCGGCTTGGCACTCGCTCCCACCATTAAGTTTTACAGTGCATCCCGGGGCGTCTCAGCAAACGGTTATAACATATGTTATCTTCAGATGACTAAATGGCCACATTCATGGAATCGATGGCGCTTTCCGCCATCATGGGACTCTCGATCTACCTGTCACTTCCCATCATCCTTAGCAAGGACCAAAATGAAAGGAGGGTGAGCTTCCTAAGCGCCGTCGCGGTAGGAATTCTCATCTTCCTGATAGGGGATGTTTTCCTCGACGCAGCCGGGTCACTTTACAACGGCTCCCTTTACGGGTACGGCTCATCGCCGAGTTATGATCTCGTGTTCACCGTGTCGATGGCTGCAGGATTCCTTGTCCTCTTCGCTGCCGGAGGCAGGAGAAAAATGGCGCTCACGCCGACAGAGCTCGCCCTAGTGATCGCACTCGGGATAGCATTTCAGAATCTTACCGAAGGGCTCCTCTTTGGCGCCCTGAGCGTGGGGATCGGACTCACGGGCTCCGCGCTTGTCGTCCTGGTCGGGTTCGTTTTCCAGAACTCCACCGAAGGGTTCCCCATAGCCTCGCCCTTCCTTGGCTCGACTGAGGGGAAAGGAGGCCTAATCGTGGGGGCCCTTATGATCGGAGGGCTCCCAACAATACTCGGAGGTGCGGTTGGGTACTTCTTCAACGCCACCACCTTCGACCTGATTTTCTACGGGCTCGCGGTAGGCACCATGCTCTACGTCATCCTTCCCATGCTGAGGCACATTCTGGCTGGGACCGCCTCGAACACACTGGGAATCGCCTACGCAGGGGTGTTCGTGGGATTCGTCCTCGGCTTCGCCGTTAACCTCCTTTGACGGTTTGGTCTTTGCCTCGTGTTCTTCACCAACCTAAAAGTCACCTCCGGCGGGGCCTGAGAGGACATCCCTTGGGTGGAAAAGGCGCCGGGCCGCAAGCGCAGGCACCGAGGTTCTCTGCCAACTACATGGACAGGAATGCCGACCCCCGGAGGGACTTCTACAGGTACTCCGTTGGAAGGTGGTTGGACGCCCATCCGCTCCCCCCCGACAGGCCAAGATACGGCGCTTTCAACGAGCTCTTCGATTGGAACCTGTTGCGTCTGAGAATAATAGCCGAAAGGTGTGCCTACGAAGCTACGGAGTCAAAGGACCCTGTCATCCGGATGGTAGGGGACTTCTTTCGGTCCGCGTTGGACACGAGAAGGATAGAGGCAGCGGGATTCAAGCCGATTGATGACCTATGGCAGGCTGCGGCCAGGGTGAGCTCGCCCGAAGCGGTAGCCGAGGCCATTGCGCTCTTCCAGAGCAGGGGCTTTGAAGCAGGCTTCGACATGTTTTCAAAAGCCGACGACAGGGACAGTGTCCACTATGCCTTCTACCTTGAGCAAGGGGGGCTATCCCTTCCAGACCGGGAGTACTACCTAGCAGATAACTTCGCCAAGACACGAGAGCAGTACAGGAAACACATTGTCCGGATGTTCGCCCTCAAGGGGCTGACCAAGGCGAAGGCGAAGAAGTGGGCCGCGGGCGCCCTGAGGGTGGAGACATTGCTCGCCAGGGCGAGCAGGCCGCGGACACTGCTTCGTGATAGGGAGAAGAACTACAACAGAAAAGCAATCAGGGAACTGAAGGACGAGTATCCCTCTCTCTTTCTGGAGCGGTGTCTCCGCGACATGGGCGTCCCCCCGATTTCATATGTCGTGGTTGGCCAGCCGGAGTTCTTCAAGAGGGTGGACGCCCTCGTACGAAAGTGCGACATTGACTACTGGAAGGCATACCTGTGCTGGCGTGCACTGCACTCTGCAGCTCCCTACCTTCACGCCGCCGTCGAAAACGAGAGCTTTGACTTCTTTCAGAGGAAGCTCACGGGGCAGAAAAAGCAGCAGCCTAGGTGGAAGCGTGCGCTCCGAGTCATCGATTCGTCGATAGGCGAGGCCCTGGGGAAACTCTACGTCGAGGAAAACTTCCCTGAAGAGGCACGTCGTCGTGCCAACGTCCTAGTTGACGACCTGAGGGGGGCGTTCAGGAGGAGACTGGAGGGCAGCCCCTGGATGTCGGAAGGGACCAGGAAGCTAGCCCTCGCGAAGTTCGACAGGTTCAGGACGAAAATAGGCAACCCGGAGAAGTTCCGCGACTACTCTGCGGTCCACATAGACCCTCGCGACTACGCGGGTAACGTCCGCAGGTCGGCCCTGTTCGAGGTCCGTCGGCAGGCCGAACGCGTGGGAAGGAGGGTAGATAGGGACGAGTGGCTGATGACACCGCCGACCGTGAATGCCTACTTCGAGGAAACGGTAAACGAAATCGTCTTTCCCGCTGGAATACTCCAGCCCCCATATTTCGACCACACCGCCGACGACCCCGTGAACTACGGAGCCATTGGCGTCGTCATTGGACACGAGATCACCCACGGCTACGACGATCAGGGGAGGAAATACGACGGCGAGGGAAACCTGAGGGACTGGTGGACGAAGGAGGATAAGCGGAGATTCAACAGGAAGGCAAGCGCTGTGGTGAGAGCCTACGGCGCACAGGAAATCCTCCCGGGGCTGTACGTTAACGGGAAACTGACCCTCGGCGAGAACATCGCCGACCTCGGAGGCGTGGGCATCGCGTTCGACGCTCTCCAGGAGCGACTGGCAAGCGGCATTGGGGGACGAAAGAAGATTGACGGCCTGACCCCCGAGCAGAGGTTCTTCATATCCTACTCGCAGATGTGGAGACAGAATACCTCCGTCATGGAGGCGCGCAGGCTCGCGACCGTTGATCCGCACTCGCCGGCAAAGGTGAGGGGGGTGTTGCCGGCTAAGAACCACCCCGCTTTCGACCTTGCTTTCCCGCCAAGAAAGGGGGGGAGGGAAGGCGTGCCGAAGATAGGGGTCTGGTAAGCAAAAGAGGAGTTCGTTTGTGACGTCCTCCAGGCTGAGAGAATTCGTAGCGTCATTCGGTCCAGCCTGGATCGTGATGATTGCTGACGTAGATGCGCCCAGCATTCTCACCGCGGCAACCGTCGGCGCGACCTATTCCTATGGACTCATCTGGTTCTTCCTCGTACTGATTGTCCCCCTGTTCGTGATTCAGGAGGCGAGCGGGCGCGTCGGGATGACGACCGGAAAGGGGCTCGGAGAGGTCATCCGAGAGAACTACTCCAGGCGGGTCGCCGCAGTCGCGGGGCTGCCCATGGCAGTGGTCAGCGTGGTTAGCTATGTGGCAGAATATGCGGGGATCGCCGTCGGGATGGAGCTCATCGGAGTTCCTCCCTTGGTCTCGGTTCCGCTTGCATATTTGGCATACGTAGGGGTGGTTGTCCAGCGGAAGTACCTTACAACGGAGAGGGCGCTCCTGGTAGTATCCGCGGTGCTTATCGTCTCCTACGCAGGTTCCCTTCTCGCGAGGGGATTGATCTCCGCCGGCCCCTTCTATGTTAGCGCCGATCCGGGATATCTCTTCTTGCTGGCAGCATGCGCAGGGGCCGTCGTGATGCCTTTCATGTTGTTCTATCAGGCCTCGGCAACGGCAGAGAAGAGGAGCACCCGGCTGTGGACCATGAGGACGGAGACATTGGTTGGCGCAATCGCGAGCGAACTCGGGATGATTGTTGTGGCCATGGCGACATCGGGCCTCAGCTCCTCGCTAAACTTCGCGGACCCGAAGGCCCTCGCCCTGGCCCTCTCCTCCCTCGCCGGGGTCTATGCGCCGTATGTGTTCGCGATTGGACTGGTGGCGGCCGCTTTCCTCGCTCTTGTGGTGATCTCTCTGGGGAGCTCTTGGGCGATTGTCGACACGATGGGGTGGAAGAAGGAGAGTTTCCTTTGGGTGTACGTGGCCGAGTCCGCCCCCGCCGTTGCGATTCCCATACTGTACCCGGAACCCCTGTCTCTGGTTCTGGAGCTCATGGTTGTATTCGTCTTTGTTCTGGTGGGCCCCGGCATTCTGATGGGCCTGGTGGGCGCGAACAGGCGCGTAATGGGGGAAAATGCGTCGGGCACCGGTTGGAGTGTTGCCTACTGGCTGAGCCTGGCGGCGGTCCTTGGCTTCGGAATCATAGCGGTCGCATCGGCCCTGTAAGTCGTTCGAGGTTGGCGACACCTTCTCTTGACTTCAGTTGAAAATGGTTAGGAGTGTCGTTCACCTAGAGCCCCAGGATTCGCGCGTAGCGCCAATGTTCGAATCGGTAGAATATTTATGGGGCGTTCGCTCGAGTCGAGCCTGAGGCCACGCAAAACGACGATTGGGAAGCGAATCTCCGAACTCCTGCCGGGGGTTTTCGGTGCAGACCCCCCAAGCATTCAAGGAGACGATCCAGTAGTGCTGACTGCGTCCTTCATCAAGAATATCGACGTGCACTTCCTCCCAGCGGGAGACCAGGTCCCTGCAAGAAGATTTGAGCTGGCGAACGTCACACTCCACCCTGCCTACGGCTCGTATGGAATCCTGAGGAGGATAGTTGACTCGGAGCCGAAGGAGTATTACAAGACGCTCTGGTCAAAGTCTGGGGAGGTTCCAATATGGATAGGCTCGTGCAAGTTCGGGCAGCCATTCGATGACGTCCTCCAAGCATTCAGCGTGACGAAGTTCGGCGGGGCGAGAATAACACATGGCGTTCACGAAGCACTCGTTACTCTAGCCGACGCAGTGGGACTCATTAGCGAGGGTAAACTGTCGGCGCACATGTCGACCGACGAGGTAAGTTCGGTCCCAATAGCAATATCCAGGGAAAGGCCGATAATCGAGGCCATCAGGAAGATGGTGTCTCATAACATAAGGAGGCTCTTCGTTGAGAAAGAACAGGGAAAGTTCATTTCGGACCGCACTCTAATCGATTACATGTTCAGTCCAGAGCGCCTTGGAATTGCCAGGGACCACCCTGAGCTCTGGATAGACGAAACGATTGAGAAACTGGGTGCAAAAACCCCCGTTATGTGCGGCAGAGGTGGCATTGACGAAGCCGCCAAAGTCATGGGGTCAGCCCCTGACGACTGCCTCATGACAGACGAATGGCGTGTAGTCTCCAGGTGGGACCTCGTAGTCAAACCATGGAGGGCAGGAAAACTTGAAGCTGTAGGGTAGGTGCATGCTTGAAGCGCGAAATCATCCGCCCGTCGGTAATCGGAAGAATCTGTTCTTCCTCCCCCTGTCAGTCGTTTCTTTTCGAGGTAACCCGGCTAGCCAGAGCCACATATCGGATTCGACCCTATCTGGCAGCAAATCTGTTGGGATTCTTCCCTGAATAGGTTGCCGTTATATTGGCTTGGAAGATGTACGGGTTGTCTACGGTTTGCAGCGATTTTGGTGGGGTTGAATTAGCAGGCAAGACCGAGGCGCTTTCCTGCCGGGTTTCAAGCGTTAGTCTACTGGGCCGAGAGTAATTTGTGTCTGCTTGGGCAGTTTGCGGCGCTTTGAACCGAGCCGCTTTGGAATTTGGCCCGCAAAAAGGGATCGTCGCCCGCTCGAAAAGGGGCGGGCGGCCGTTTTCCCTACGAGACGAGGCGTGTCCTAGCCAGCCTTGTCTTGTTCTGTCTCTTCTTCAGCTTCTTGACGGTCGGCATTGCGGCATCTCATGGGAGATGAACCAACTTACGGATTCTTACCACTGGAAGTCTGGCGGGTGGTAATCCGCCCGCTTCGAAGGGGGACGGCCCTCAGCGAAGTGACAAGCTCCTTTACCTTTGACGGGTGCTCCGCCACTAGCAGCCTGTACGTACTGTCCCTGTGCAGGAGGCCCAACCTAAGCAGTTTGTCGCAGGCGGCTGACGAATCTTGGGGTTGAATCCTCTTCTTAGCCAGCTCGCTGACCATGATTGCGTTGTTGAGCGCCCCTCGCCTTGCGAGCGTCTGGTAGAGCATGACTTCGGCTCTGCTGAACCCGACTTCCTTCAGCTTATCAACCGCGTCTCTAACCTGTTGTTCAATCTTCGGGAGCACATCTTCTAGAGGTTTGCCCCTCCTCCACACCTTCTCGAAATGGTCCAGGAAGATGGAGGCAACGGCTCTTGATTGCATAGAGAGCGCGATGGAGCTGTACTTGGGAGAAGCTGGGTCCCGTAGGTTCAATAGCACGGAGTGGTTGTCGACAAGCAGAAACTTTTCTGTTATTTCCTGCTCGTTTTCGACGTACCGCCGTTCGGGGGGCACCTCTATCTCCAGTCCCATGTACGTAGGAATCTCTCTCGTAAGGCCAAGCCATCTCATTTCGACCCTTCTGTTGAGGGCATCGTACAGGAATTTCGTGTTTTCCATCCCAACGATATAGAAGGGATCCAGGGGTTCGTCTCCCCCGAGCTCTGGAGGCTTCGTAATTCTAAGCACTGTTGACTTCGAATCTCTGATTAGCTCGATAAGTGCGCCCTCGATGCTCTCTCTCGTACTGAGAACCCAGACTCTGTCGCTGGCATACTGTTCGCGGACCGTCCTGGCAGGGAGGTTTTTTCTAAGTGTGGCGTAGGCGTCGTCAAGGCTCTCCAGCTGCGCCTGGGCTACTTCCTGGACCTTGTAAGCGATCTCCTGGATTTTTTTCTTTTGTGTTTGGTACCGGGTGCCCAGAATCTTCTCGGGGGGGACAGGGACATAGGTCGTGGGAGAACCTGGCGTAGCGAGCGCGAACCCCTTTCTCGTCAGGCTGTCCAACACGTCGTAGGTTCTACTCTGGGGTATGAGCGCCAACTGGCCCACCCCCTTCGCGGTGACCTCTTTGCCCCTCACCAGAGCAAGATATGCCCTCGATTCGTACAGGTTCAGCCCAAATGTCTTAAGGTGGGAGACACTTTCGTCTTCGCTCATGATTTCTCAGCACTTCGATATTCGTTCTTCGTGCCTTCCCCAGTCAAGCCCACCGCGCCAGCCTTCAGCCCTTGCTCTCCTAATAGTTAGCTGATAGATCCGCGAGGAGCTTAATAGTCTAGGCATCCGTCGATTCTACCTGGGAAGCTTGGGCGAAGAAATCTCTCCCGTTAGCGTGTTTGGAACGGTGCCCCTTTTCAAAGGACTGGGTAACGAAGAGCTCGAAGCCATAGCCAAGCTCTGCAAGAAGATGGAGTTCAGGGAAGGGGAAAAGATAGTGAAGGAAGGCGATGCCGGGCTCGGGTTCTATGTGATAGTGAAGGGGGGCGCGTCGGTGAAGCACAAGAGCAAGACGGTCGCCCAGCTCGGGAGAGGAAGCTTCTTCGGGGAGATGTCTCTTCTGGACAGTAAGCCGAGGTCCGCGGACGTCGTTGCTTCTGAGCCGACAGCGTGCCTTGTTCTCCTTCGGTGGAACTTCTGGTCCCTCGTCTCCAAGAACACGAAAGTGGTAAAGGGCTTGCTCGAAGAGATGGCGGGCCGCCTCAGAGCCACCAATGAGGCCCTGGGCGAGTAAGCCGGCACCTTCGGGGCGAATCGGAAGAGTTTAGAAAACCAACCTTCGTTGGGCTGCCATAGGATAGTTGGCTACAGGCCCCGGGGACGTTAGTGCTGTCTACGAAGCACTGTACAACCCAAACTACCTGCCGCGAAGCTCACCCAAAGCCCACATAGAAAGTGTGGACATCGACGGCGAACCCACCTCCATCCTGATGAAGGAGACGGCGGAGGAGTACTACGAAGTCGACCCCACGACTCATGCAATTTGGCGATTCCTTGACGGCAGGAAGACTGTGAAGGAAATCTATGACGAATTGAAAGCTACGAACGACAAACTGACCGAGAAGGATGTCAGAGATACAGTGGTCTCTTTGGCTCAGGAGGGCCTAATCGAATCGACTGAGCCCGAGCCCCTCAAGAGGAGGGTGACGCTGCAGTCGGCATTTCAGCTGAATATCCAGCTGGTGAGGGACTCTTCGAAGACCCTCGCTCAATTCTTTCGCCTGACAAGGCGGCTAATCATGAGGCAAGAGCTTCCCATTGCCATCGGGATTGCAGTAATTGGTTTCGTCCTCTTTTACGCCGGCTTCGTGAGGATTTTCGTCAATCCGAGCCTCTTGGACGTAGCGGGATCCGCTATGCTGGGTTTCTTCTTCTATCAGCTGGTGGTTCTCCTGCCCGTCTACGCGGTGCACGAAATCGCCCACGCAGCAGTTTGTGACTACTACGGGGGAAAGCCAAGGGAGATTGGGACGGGGCTGTACTACCTCGCCCCGTTCTTCTACGTGGACACCACGGACGCCTGGCGCCTCTCGAGGCGGGCGCGGATCATGATTTCTGCAGCAGGGCCACTCTCTACGGTAGTCATATCTTCCATCTTCGTGTTCGCAAGCTATTTCGCCTCGGGTTATCTCCAAGACGTCCTGCAGATTAGCGCCTTCTTCGGCTTCTACGGGTCGCTGCTGAACTTCTCCCCTGTCATAGAGAGCGACGGTTACTTCATCCTGTCTGATGCCCTGAACATCCCGAATTTGAGGGATGAAGCGTTTTCCTCCTTGAAGAGGATATTCTTGAAATTGGCGGGAAGGCCTGCCCGTGCCGTCCGCCGGAGCGCCCGTAGGAGGCGTGTCATTGCCATTTACACCCTAGCGGCAGTCGCCTGGCTGGGATTCTTCGCATACACTACTGCTTGGCTGATGGGCGTATACGGAGTGTCAGCCTACCTCGCCCTCTCTGCGCTCGTACAAACGGCCCTCAGGCAGATTACTTTCAATCTGACGACAGTGGGGGCAAACATCGCAACGCTCGGCTACTTCGGGCTGTACGTCGCCGGGTTCGTCGTAATGGGCGCGTTCGCATACAAGAAAGTGCGGATGAGGGGAGTGAAGTTGGAGACTATCCACAACAAAAGGGTCTCCCTGTTTCTTCCTTTTCCTTCGGACTTGGGGGCCTCGGAGTCCTCGCGGCTGACCGAAGCGTGCCGGAAGCTGGCGCGAAAGTATTCACGACTTGCCTCAGTCACCCTTCAACCCCCCTTCTGCGTCACGGAGCTCAGGCTCGGCAGAGTGGACCAGAGCCTGGAGTCAATGTGGGAGGAGATGAACAGGATAGAAGAGTCATTTAGGGGGCTGCACCGCGAATTCCTGAGCCACTCCCTAATGAGTGGGGAGTCGTCCAGAATCCTGACGGCCAGCAGGACCCTTGTCGAACTTGCAAGGAACTTCTCCCCCTCGCAGAGACAGAAGGCGGTTTCGGCGGTTTCCAAATTCATACGAACCCGAAGTGGCAGGATTGACTGGGTCTTCCAGTCAGCCTTTGGGACAGTTTGGACTTTAGGCCTGTCCCCCGACGACTATGGGAGAATACGCCGGGGCATGTTCCCCAGCTTAATTGCCGAGGACCTGGCCGTCACCGACCTTCCCAGCGAAGTGGAGGAGTTCAAGGTGCGCAGGGTCGTCGGCTTTGACACAATAGCTAGATTGTCGTCCGAGGTAGAGGAAGAGTCCAAGGAAGTGTACAAGAAGCCGGAAGTGTACCAAGCTACTGTCTTCCTCGAGCCTGTCAAGAGCAGGCTCGTGTTCGTCGGAAGGACGGATAAGGTCGAGGGGTCGGTGGTTTGGCTTGGTGGACTATACCTCTACCAGGCCTGGACAGGATACATCAGCGATGCCCTAGAAGAGGCCGCCCTAGGCCTGAAGTCCATCAGACTTTCTCGTCCCGCTTCGTTGACCAAGTCACAGGCTATGAAACTCCTTGATAGGGAACTCGCGCTGCTTAAGTGCGGCCTCGAAAACCTCGCAACTCTGAACGGAACAGTCGATGGAGCGATCGGAAAGTTGGAGAGTACCTTCGAGAGCGCCAAGAACTTCCATGAGATGCTCACGGGACTCGTTACCGACCAGAGCTTCGATGTGGGGCTTTACAAGCCGTTGCTCACTGCGAACGAGGAGCACCTTAAGGGGGTCAAGGAGAAAATCGAGAGTTTCAGGGAGGAATGGGAATGGGTCGCCGAGAGGCTGGAGGCGGCAAGAGATGTGGTCATGAAAGAGGACAATCGGAGAGCCTCTGAGTCGTCCATCAGAAGAACTCCGACTGTCAGACTTCCAAGACTCATTTCTTCTCTTTGGAGACATGAGGCCGCAAGGGGTCGCACTCGAGTTTACGACACTGAGACCAACCTACTCTTTGCGACGACCCGTCTAGCATACGGGATAGTGTTTGGCAGTGACGTCATACTCTAGCTCCGGAATCTCCGCTTGAACCTAGCCGTGGGAATAGGAGCAGGACAGTCGCAATTGACGGTTTGCGAGCCATCCGAATAGCCAGAATCGGGCACCCACCGTCAAACAGAGTTCATTCTGAGCTATTTTTCTTAGCCCGGCTAGGATTCGAACCTAGGTCTCCGGCTCCAAAGGCCAGAATCCTTGACCGACTAGACGACCGGGCTACGGGTTGAAGCCGAAGTCCTGCGGTGATTTAGCCTTGCTTTGCGACCTTCTCAATAAACCCCGTTACCTTCGGCACAGGATCCTCCATGGAGTCGAGGGCACGCATTGCCCTCTTGGAGTAGCTATCCCTGAACCCTTCGGTGAGGAAACTCTTCGCGTGGGCCACCAGCGCGCTAGAGGAAAGTGCTCTTGCCAGCAGGGCCTTCCTCTCGAGATACCCGTCGGTGTAGAGGAAACCCTGGAAAGCGGAGATTGTTGGCACCCCCATTAGAGCGGCCTCAGCGCTCATCGTCCCCCCCATGCCGACGAAAAGATCGGTCCGAGATAGAAGATCGTACCCACCCACAACGTCATCGGGGACGAAGCACCTAGATCCGAATTTGGCCTTGATCTCCGCGACCTGGAAGTCATACCTGCACAGAGCGACGAGGTTCGTGTCTGGAAACGCTCCGAGGAGCGTCGCGAGCACTCTGTCCGTCCAGGTCATGTCAGCCTTGGCGAGGTACGGCGCATCGCTCTCCTGCACCCTGACCGTTATGGTCTTCTTCCGCGGGTCCAGCTTTGGCACAGGGCCGGGCAGTGGCTCTCTCTTTAGCCAAGCTGCCGGGTCCAGGGCCCGATACGTCGAGACCTGCCTTCTCCCGATGCCGAACTTCTCCCAGGCCCTGTATGGGATGACCCAGGGGCAGAGCAGGTGGTAGCTCAGAGGTATCGACAGGCGACCCGCAACCTCTGAGTGAGGGGAATCGTTGACGGCAATGTGCTTGAACCCCAGGCCGAAGGCGATCCGCGCGCAAATCGCGGAAGCGATTGAGACGGCGACCCGTGGCCTGAACTCCTGCACGATTGGAATCATTTCTGCTTGGCGCCTCGTGGCGGCCAGGAGCTGGTCTTCCGGGCCCCTCGTCCCCCTATCCCCAACGTATCTCAGATCGAGACCCGCCCTTTCGGCGAGGGGGCCCACCTCCCTGTACCTCCGGGAAGTGGCCAGCACCTCTACGCCCTTTGACTCGAGGTCCTCGATGACGGGCCTGAAGAAGAGAATTTGCTTCGGAGTTAAGAGGTCAATCCAAGCTCTCAAACCCGATCCCTCGCGTCTTGGTCAAGCAATTGCATACTAATCATTTTGCGTAACCGATTCTAGCATACCGTCTACTCTTGCAGACTGCCCACTTCAGCCGGCAACCCTGCGATTACTTTCACGACAGAAAACTGTACTGCTGGAAGTGCGCTAAGGAATGGGATAGGGACGACCTTGCGTCAAAGAACATAATGGCCTGCGCGGTTCCGCAGGTTCGGCCCTCCAGGGGAAGCGGTGAAGGGGAGTCCCGAAGGCAGGAAGACGCGGGTAATCTCCGGAGCAGATGGGGGGAAGAGCAAGTCTGAGGTTAGCATAATTGATGACTTCTCAGAACCAAAGTATATCTACAAACCGCCTCAGAGCCACCGAGAGCCCTTGCCAAAGGTCAAGGTCGCGATGTATGGGCTAACAAGCGAAGCCTACAGGCTTGCGGCGACTTTAGTCGACAGAGCCCAGGTCACGATAGTAGACGAGTCCCTGCAGATGGCAATGGATATCGACCCTGCGTTCATGAAGAAGAACCCAAACCTGCAGGAGGTGATGGCAGAGGAGCCTTTGCTCAGCTTCAAACCGCTGGAGCAGGTCCTGGGGGAAGCGCAGGTCATCTTCTTCACTCCCAGGCTCAGGCGGCCCTCGGACGAGACGCTCATCGAGGCCGGGTCGAAGTTGAGGGAGCTGGCCAGGTACCTCTCAAAGGGAGTCACCCTGGTGAACTCTCTCCCAACAGGCCCCGGAGGGAACTCGGACAACATCATGCTCGCGGAGAAACAGACTGGGCTACAAGTAGGCTCGACGCTGACATATTCGTACATGCCGCTGAGGCCCGGCGACTTCAGGCCTGCAGTCGTCTCTACCGCTGGACAGACAGAAAAGGGGGGGCTTCAGACTCTGGGTTTCGTCCCGAACTCCCAGAACGTCTTTTCCGCCGAGTTGGAGTATGCGTCCAGCGTGATGGAATCGGCCGTCGCCTCGGTCACCGAAATCGAGCTGGCGAGAAGAGCGAGGGAGGCGAAGGTGACATTGCAGAGGTCGTCCAGCGTCTACTTGGACGAGTTCTCCAAGTACCTCTTCGAGCTTAAGGCAATCCAGGCTAGTGAAGAGACAGGTGAGTCGATTTCATACCTCGCGGGGGCGGCCCTGAAGAGCTTCGACAATTACGTCAGGTACACCGTCGACGAGACCAGAGAGGTGCTCAAGGAGAAGCAGCTCAAGGCTAGCAGGACGAAAATATCCCTCCTGTGGAACTTAGACAAGTACGAGATGAGAGGGGAGAGGCTCCAGGTGGCCGAAAGCATCCAGCAGCGCCTTAGGGACTATGTCACAGACGTTGATGTCGTGTCGCGCTCTAAGGGGAGGGGAGGAGCCGAGCTTCTCGACCCACTGAAGCATAATGTCGTCATAGTCTGCTCGAGAGAAGACTTGGACACAATGAGGCAAGCAAGGAAGGAGCAGAGGAGCGTAGAGACGACGATGCTGTTGGCGACGCCGAGCCTCAGCAGGGATTGAACCCCTAGGCACCTAATCGGCTCCTCCATTTCCCAAGGGAGGGAAAGTCGGGGCAGACACCCAATCCCAAATGCGGAGGAGGCGAATAGGTATGGCGAGGATGGCGGAGAGCCTGGTGATCGACTGCTCCCCGAAGTGATCTGGAAGTCCATAGCCGACTTCGGAAGCGCCCCCAGTTGGGGCATGGCGTCCTCGAGGCCCGGCAGGTTCCCTCTGGACTACCCGAAGTGGGGTCGACGGCACTCGGTTTCAGGAAGCAGGGCACGTGGAACCGGGGAACGCTAGACGGAGTCTGAAGAGCGGTCGTAGGTTTGACTGTCCAAACCCTCCAGAATCACTGATAACATTGGACAATCCGCATGCAATCCCTATATCCACGAAGCCAATCGTAGGGGGCAACATGGCGAAAATTGAGAGGTGCGAGTCCTCACAAGGAAAGAGTCGCCCTTGAGTTCCGATGGCAAGAAGCTGATAGTGGCACACTCGGGGCAACGATGCGCCATGTGCGGCGAGATGTTCGAGCGTTATGCGGTCCCGCACAAGGGAGAATTGATCTGTATCGAATGTGCAATGCGGCGGCTTGGTTTCAGCATCTTTGGACTAGAAGTCGAGTGAGTCCGATTCTGACCGTAACAGTGCTCACGACGCAACGTTTGCCATGAGCAGACAACCGTATTTGCTCGTGGGTCGAATCCTTCGTGCCGGCCTCTTCTCCCAGATTAATCGCTGAACCTTGCCCGGGGTTCCCTCTAACGAGCCCATTTACGTTTGCATTAACCCTATATCGCCTCTGTAGCAGGAGGAGACCGAGTTGAGGGTCGGCGTAATAGGGACGGGCGGCTGGGGGAAAAATCACGTCAGAGTGCTGAACGAACTCCAGTGCCTGGCGGCAGTCTGCGACATGAACTTGGAGAGGGCCGGCACCTTCTCCAAGAACTACCACGTACCCGGTTACGCTTCGATCGACGAGATGATGAAGAAGGAAAGGCTTGACGCCGTGACAATCTGCACCCCCGCTTCGACCCACTTCGCCATGGCGTCAAAGACTCTGGCTGCGGGACTCCATACATTCGTCGAGAAACCCATGACAACGACGGTGAAGGACGGGGAGTCGCTCGTCGACGCGGCGAAGAGCGCAAAGCGGTTCCTGACAGTGGGGTTCATCGAGAGGTTCAACCCACCCATCACAGCGCTCAAGCAGATGATAGCAGAGGGGAAGATGGGGGAACCCATACTCCTTGAGTTCCACAGGGAGAACAGAAGGGGAGAGAACATCAGCGACGTCGGTATAGTGAAGGATGCGTCTGTTCATGACATAGATACGGCCTGCTGGCTCTTCGGCGCGGTCCCAAAGGTGGTTTACGCGCGAGTGGGGGCGATGTTTGTCCCGCTGGAGCACGAGGACTTCGCCACGATACTTCTCGGGTTCACCGGCCAGAAGACAGCGTTTCTCGTCACTAACTGGATTACGCCGAACAGGGTGAGGACGCTCAGCGCCGTCTTCTCCGGAGGGGTGGTCGACGTGGACTTCGTTAGCCAGAAGACAAGCATCCATCAGGGGGCGGTCACGACGGTCCCAACGGTTGCATTTCAGGAGCCTCTGATGCTGGAGCTTAGAGGATTCATCAGCGCCCTCCAGGAGAATCGGCAACCGTTGGTCACGGGATCGGACGGGCTCAACGCGACGAGGATAGCCGAGGCGGTACTGGCTTCGAGCTCGTCGGGGACTCCAATCTACCTAGGGTGAGAAAATGAGAATCGTTAGCTTTGTTGCGCCTGGCGCCCCGGACCTTCGAATAGAGGGTTTTGCGAAACTGTTCTCTTGTGTTGCCAAACTCTTCGACTTGACAATCCGCAATTGTAATAAATTACAATGAGAGGACTGGTGGTCAGTGGAAAAAAAGGCGGGTAACCGAGTCCAGAATTTCGTCTCTCCTACTGCAGTTCTGGGGAAGAACGTCAAAATATGGAATTTCGCATATGTGGGTTCTAAGAGCCAAATCGGAAACGACGTGAAGATAGGATCTCTAGCGCATGTCGACTACAATGTCCGGATAGGTAGCGGCACAAAGGTGGAGGGACTCGTGTATATTCCTCCTCTGTCTAGGATTGGCAAGAACGTCTTCATTGGACCGGCGGCGGTCCTCACCAACGACCCCTATCCGCCTAGCAAGAGAATGGTTGGGGTTACCATCGAGGACAACGCTGTCATCGGGGCGAGGGCCGTCATAAAGGCAGGCGTGAAGGTAGGCAAGGGAGCGGTGGTAGCCATGGGCGCCGTGGTAACGAAGGACGTCCCACCGGGGAAGGTGGTGATGGGTGTGCCCGCCCGAGTGAGGTATACTAGGAGAGAGTTCGACTCTAAGATGAGGGCCTGGGAGCGTTCCTGACCTCTGACTTCCCATAGGTTCTCGTCAGGCCTATCATAACGACGAACCAGATGGCAACCAGGACGAGGATGAGTGCCAGTTTCAATAGGGCCAACCCTGTGTAGGCTGCCAGCGAGTGGGGAATGGGACCCAGAGGGACGACGAAGTTGAAGAAGAGGTAAGTCTCCGCAATGATGAGAAGGAACGCGACCGCCTCGATTCCGAAGAGAGGGGCTAGCTTCAAACTAGTACACCCACGTCAGGACAGAGGTCACCACCGAGAAAAGACAAGCCACGAGAGTCAGGTACACCAACGCCTTAACAAGGTCCTTCTCCGACAGGGCCCCCGCCAATAGGATTAACCTGATCAGAGTGTTGGGGGCGTTCGGTTCGGTCGAAGGGTAAAGCAGGCCGTCGCTGCCGATGTACGTTGGCCTGGAGGACATCTTCCTCCTCTCCACAAACCCACGCACGCTCGATAGGGTGTAAAACGAGTTCAGGATGGCAGGAACGATAGCGATTATGGCCGCGATTTCGACCCCTCCTGTGATTGCCAGACCTGCGAACATGGCTCCAAACATTAAGCTTCCACTGTCTCCGTCAAAGGCCTTCGACGGATAACGGTTGGACAGAAGGAAGCAGGCCGCCACGGCGACCAGCGGTAGGGTAGCCCCTACCCTAGCTAGAGAGAACCCTGATGAGTAGGCCGCGCGGAGTGACACCCCAACCATTAGGGCAAGCGAGGTTAGAAGGGTGAACCAGGAGATCTCGCCGTTGAAGGCATCCATCATGTTGAAGGCGTTTGACACCACGGGGAATGCGACCACGGCGAGCACCGTATAGAGAATGAAGTGAGGAGCCGTGTCCCCCAGTATCGGGAAAGTGATGACTGGTTGGTACAGGTCTGAATTGACAAGGACCATCCCCACAAAGGCGACGCCAGCCACGAGGAGCATGAGTGGTTTCGTCTTTCCGCCGAGGACGAACAGGTCGTCCGCGAGGCCGACGATGAAAGCAACCCCTGCCCCAAGCATTATTGCTACCGGGACCCACGACTGAAAGCCTATTGCGACAACGATTTCCCCGAGCAGGGCTGCGGCGAATAGTATCGGCCCTACCGGTTCGGGAACCTTCGTCGGCGGGCTCTTGTGGACGTCCTCCGATAGCCGTCCCATCCTGGTGAGAAACTTGAGGAATGGCGGGAGCCCTATCAGGACACAGATGAACGGGACCACGAACGAGAGCAAGAGGAGGCCGCCGTCGGCCAGCCCCGAGGACAACGTTGCAGTCCGGCCCCTTCTTTCTCAATAAACGGCTTCCGGTCGAGGTCATTTCCGTCTAATGTTAAATAATGGCGCAGAACGACCAGCCCTTCACATGAATGTACGTGATTTGAGAGACGGGATGCGGAGGGTTGACGCCGAGGGGGAGATTGCCGAGATAGCCGAACCCCGCACAGTCAACCTGAGGACCGGGGGCGAGGCGAGGGTCGCCGACTGCATGCTGAAGGACGAGAGTGGCCAGATCAAGCTTTCACTCTGGGACGACCAGATTGACATGGTAAAACAGGGGTCCAAGGTCAGGGTTACGAACGGTTACACGAATAGTTTCAGAGGGGAGTTGCGTCTGAACGTGGGCAAGTATGGAAGGCTCGAAATACTAGAGCCTTAGCAAAACTCTCTTCTTCCACTACAATTCGTGCAAAGCATCCAAATCCTGCTCCCTCCGCCTCTGTAACTGGCCATCACATTCGAGCGGCATCTTTGTAGTCTGGTTCCTTCGTGATAGAGCTTCTATCTAGTCATACCGCCCCTTGGTACGAAATCAATCTGAAGGATTCTATGATCGGCAATTGGCCAGAGACAGGAATGCCAAGGACCGTCCGAGGATCCAGAGACGACAAAGATTCTAAAGCATAGGTCTCTCTCTGGCATGTAGGTTGGGCACCGGGGGACTGTTCCTGAGGAAGCTCAGGGCGAAGGTCGCTGCAGAACCGACGGGGTTCGTCTGGGTGGAAGAGGGCAAACTTGCAGGGTCTGGATACCCTGCTTCCAAATCGCAGGTTGAGTGGCTGGTGAGGGCGGGAATCAAGAGCATCCTGACGCTGACCACCGACCCCCTCCCCGTCGAGATCACAGGTGACCTCGATGTCGTGACAAAGCATGTTCCCATGCAAGACCATCAACCTCCAAGCACTGATGCTCTGGACAGAGCGGTGGAATTCATCGAAGAGCAGTTGGCTGGGGGTAATGCTGTGTTGGTCCACTGCCTGGCTGGGGAAGGGAGGACCGGGTGCGTCCTCGCAGCCTACTTTGTCAAGACGAAGGGCCTGGACGCAGACGAAGCAGTGGCAGAAGTGAGGAAGGCAAAAACACAGTTCGTCGAATGGCGCCAAGAGATCGCCGTACGGGAATTCGCCACGCAGATGCTGAATTCCGGGCAGAAGTAGTGAGCCTTGGCGCAGGTTCAGAGCGTGACTCTGAGCAGTACCATCAGGCCCGCAAACTCGAGGACCGCGACCGCCGCGAAGTACGGAGAGAGCTGCCAGTTGTAGTAGTTGTTGAGGAAACCACATACGTACGCCATTCCCGAGTTCTGCGCAACCAAAAGGCCGGAGAAGATCATCAGGCCATAGGTGTACCCGGCGTGGGTTCTATTGGCCATTCTTGCGTAGAGATAGATCAGCCCTACAAGGAGGGCTATGTTCACGAAAGACAATCCCGTAGCTACGGAAGCGTATGTATCCAAGCCCGTATGCGTGAAATTCTATCCGAAGGCTATTAACCGTTTTTCCAAATCAGGGGGCGGCCACCAACTCCTAAATAGAAACCGGGATTCGGGAGACAGAATGGAAGAGGACCCGGAGCTACGCAGGACCCTCTGGTTCCTCCTCGGGGGGAAACGGGGCGGTGAGAACAGGGCCAGGATAATCTGGAGCTTGCGCGCGAAGCCAAGCAACATCAATCAGCTGGCCACGGAACTCGACCTCCAGTACAAGGCGGTCCAGCACCACATCAAGATCCTGGTGGGGACCTCGCTCCTGGCGCCGTCGGGGCAAGGCTACGGCGCAGTGTACCTCCTCACTCAGTGGTTCGAGCATCATTTCGAGCAGTTCGAGCGGATAAGCGCGAAGCTTGGATTTGGAGGGGAATCCTCCGTGGAGCCGACCTCGGAGACGAGGCCCAAGTGACTCTCTAATAGCTAGGCTTGATGCTTGGCCAGGAACCTAAGGACCCTTTTCATGAAGGCCTCCCTCTCCTCCCAGAAGGGGAGGTGGGAGCTGTTGGGGAAAATCGTGAGCTCAGAGCCGCGGACATACTTGTGAATCTCCCTCGCAACGACGGGAGAGACCTCGTCATATCTGCCGCCGAGGACGAGGGTAGGGACCTTAATGCTCTTCAGTTGATCTGTGACGTCCCAGTAGCGGGTGTTTCCGATTATCGTAAACTCGTTCGGCCCGTTCATCGTGCCATAAACGGGCTTGCTGGTGTGGTCCAGGGAATAGGTCAACTCCCTCGGCCAAGGAGACAACCGGCAAAGATGCTTGTTGTAGAAGGCCATAACAGCTTTGAGGTAATCGGGATTATAGTAGTCGCCTTCGGCCTCATGCTCCGCTAACGTCTGCTGAACGTCCTTCGGGAGCCCACGCTTCATCCTCTCCATCTCCCGGATTGTCAGCGGGACGCTGTGCAGGCCACCGACGGTCGTCATCGTGGCCATGTTGCGCTGATGCTTCAGGGCGTAGGCGATGGCGAGCATCCCGCCCCAGCTCGAGCCGATGACGTGCGGCTTGCCCAGCCTCATCTTCTTCCGGAACTCATCGACCTCTTCGACGTAGCGCTCCGGGACGAATAGGGTGATGTTCTTGGGAACCTGAGAGCGGCCGCAGCCGAGTTGGTCGTAGAAGGTGACCCTGTAGCCGTGGGCTGCTAGGTCGGCCATCGATAGGAGATAGTCGTGGGTTGCCCCGGGTCCGCCGTGAAGGCAGAGGATCTCCCCCTTCTCGGGTTCGCCGAACTGCCGGTAGAACAGGTCGTAGCCAAGAACGGTGGCGTAGCCTTCAGTCCGCTTCATGGGACCCGATCGGATTGAGCCGGCTTAAAGTTTGGCCGCGTGCCTCCGGCGGGCTAGGTGTCGAAGGTGGATGGATGGACGAGGTTCAGCTCAGGCTTGCAGACCTTGCAGCGCTTGGCCCCGAACGCGTGCGCCGCCGTTGCGATGCTGTCGACCCAGAAGTAGCTTCCTTGCTTGCGGTCGTTTAAGGTGACCTTGAGGTTGAAACTGTCTGCCCTGATGCACTTCGAGTTCACCCTGTGGATAATCGCCTCACGGGTGCTGTCAGTGATGACGAAGTAACCGTCATCCGCAAGCCTGAATCTACGGAGCTCATCGAAGCTCAATATCTCCTTGGGCTCGGCCATGCCGAACGGTCGTTCGGGCTACCTGAAATAGCTGTCTCGGCTGAGGCCGGATGGGCCAGGCGAGGGTGCGCAGGATCCTCGGCGTAAGTTGCAAGTTGAAAGGGACGGTCAGGTCGGGACGCCCATCATCTTGTACGCTTCGATCAGGTTGGGCTTGTTCTTGGCCCTCAATTCTTCGTAGAGGTTTCTCCCTTCCGGATCGATAATCACGGTCAGCGGGCCGAAGTCTTCAACCTCGAGAACCCAGAGCGCCTCCGGGGTCCCCAGGTCAAGCCACTCGACGCCCTTCACCCTCTTGATGGACTTGGCTGCCAAGGCGCCCGCTCCCCCGGTGTATATGGCATAGGCAGCGCCCAGCCTCTTGCACGCTTCCGCCGTCTTGGCGCCCATGCCTCCTTTGCCCACTATCACCTTGGCTCCAGTTTTCTCTAGGAACTCCGCCTCGTAAGTTTCAAGCCTCGTGGACGTGGTAGGGCCTGCCGAGTAGACCTTCCAGTCATCTCCCACCTTCCTAACAATGGGGCCCATGTGATACACGGCCAGACCCTTCAAGTCTACTGGGAGCTTTTCTCCCCTGTTTAGGAGTTCCAGCGCCCTCCTGTGGCCTGCGTCCCTGGCCGTGACGACCGAGCCCGTAAGGAACAAGACGTCTCCCATCCTCAGCTTCCTGACTTCGTCTCCTATCGGGGTGCTGAAGCGGTACTCGGCCACTAGGCGACTCCCCTGTTAAGGAACTGATGAGTGGTGAACTCTACCTCTCCCTTCGAGTTAATCTTCATCGTGCTCTTCCTGTCTTCCCAGCATGCGGTTGCCACACCCACGGCGAAGGATGCGGGATGTCGGTTGACGGCATCAATGTGAACGTCCAGGGCGGTCGTGGAACCCCCTACGCCATGGGGCCCCCATCCGAGCGTATTGATCGCCCGTAGGAGCGATTCTTCGATCTTCCCTATCTCGGGGTCGGGGTTCCGCTGGCCGATGTCCGCAAGGAGTGCTTTCTTGGCTAGCTTCATGGCAATGTCCGCAGTAGGACCGAGACCTATGCCCACGACGACGGGGGGACAGGGCTTGGGTCCCTGCTCGAATATGTCGTCCAGCACCATCTTGTACACCCCCTTCATACCTTCTGCCGGGGGTATCACCCTCGCCAGGCTCGGCGCTTCGCTCCCCCCTCCTTTCAGCACGACTGTAATCTCCGCAGCGTCTGAATCCGGGACCAGTTCCCATTCAATCCAGGGGATCCTGTCGGCGGTGTTGTTACCCGAGTTCTTGCCTGTGAAGATGTTCACCGAGTTCGGCCTGAGAGGGACATCAGCGGTGGCCTTCACGGTTGCGTTACGGAGGATTTCTTCGAGCTTCCCCAGGTATGGGAAACTGTCGCCCACTTTGACGTAGAAGATCACCGTGCCTGTGTCCTGACATGCCGGACGGGCCTCGGCCTCGGCCACCTCGAGGTTCTTTAGCATGGAACCGATGACCTTCTTCGCGAGTTCGGTAGACTCGTTCAGCTGCGCCTCCTTCAATGCTCGCTTGACGTCAGGAGGCAGGTAGATGGCGGCGGCGGAGATGAGACTGGCCGCGGCGTCAGTAATCTTAGCCTCGATGGTCACCGCCTGCTGGCTCATGGATTTTGTGCGTCAGGGCGAGGTTATACGAAATACCCCTAAACTGGCCGACGCGCTTACGTAGCCTTTCCCTGAACCTTGCTATCGATGGATCTTGTCAACTGTTTGTAGCGAATTCGTCGCCGAGGATTTCTCTTCCGATAATCATTCTCATGATGTTCTGTCCGCCTTCGGCCCCGGCTGAGTACGATTTCACGCCTCGAAGTCCCATCTCGACATCGCACTTCGTGGTATATCCGAAGGCCCCCATCATATCCATGACGCTGCTACACCCTTGGAAGGCATCGACTGGGGCTTTGAGCTTTGCTAGCGCAGCCAACATGGCGACCCTTCTGGAATCCTGTTTGTTACCTCCTTTTCGATAGAACTCATCTACGGCCCAGGCCGCTCTGTAGACGAGCAACTTGTCCGCCTCGAGGGCTGCGTAGCTGTCCACGAGAGGGAATTGTATCCCTTCGTTTGTTGCAAGGGGATGGCCGAAGGTTTCTCTCTCCTTGATGTAATTCATTCCTATCTCTAGCACCCCTTCCCAGCACCCAATGCATGCGGCCGAGACGAGCACCCTCGCGGCTTGGAAGCCCTCCATGCCCACGTAGAATCCCTTGTTCCATTCGCCGACGACGTAGTGTTCCGGCAGCTCCACTTTCTTCATGTCGATGTTGCCGGTCGAGAGGGCCATTCTGCCCATATCCTCGACGAGGCTTGTGCTCACCCCTGGGCGGTCAAGTGGCATGTAGAAGGCCGTCATCCCTCTGGCCCCCTGTGATGGCTCAGAGGTACCGAGGGTCAGATAACCTCCTCCTCTCCTCGAGATCTCTCTGATGAGACTGATGTATGACTTCTGCCCGTTCACCAAGAGTTTGCCACCTTCCCGGGTGATTTTCGTCTTGAAACCTGCGACGTCGGATCCGCCCTGGGGCTCGGTGGACAGTATCCCCACGAGGGACTTGCCTTTCGCGACCTTGGGCAATACTTCTTCCTTCAGTTGACTCGAGCCATGCTTCGATAGAAGGAAGCTCCACCCTGTGTCAACGAGGTACATTACAGCAGTGGAACAACTGACGTCCGCGCGTGCTATCTCCTCGGCAGCGATTGCAGCGCTAACATAGTCG
>Ga0187772_10000034_pt1 | contig 46515 bp, 43 predicted proteins | sample 0116_SJ02_MP15_2_FD_133137 | JGI IMG/M metagenome (GOLD analysis project Ga0187772, IMG submission 133137) | Tropical peat soil microbial communities from peatlands in Department of Meta, Colombia - 0116_SJ02_MP15_20_MG | ecosystem: Environmental > Terrestrial > Soil > Wetlands > Peat | place... | reverse complement strand
CCATAGGCCAACGATTCTGTTTCATCACTTTTTCTTCTCTTGGAGCCACCCCATCACTTATCAAGAATAAATTTTCAAATCCCCCCAACCCACCCTTTGCTAAAGGGGGGCAAGGGGGGGGATTATTGATTTTAACTTCCGGGTTCCGTTGTAATTTTACTCCCTCTGATCATGGCTACGCGGCCTGTTCTGACGAGCTCTTTAATACCGAGGGGTTTAAGGAGGGCCAGGAGGGCGTTGATCTTTTTTTCGTCCCCCGTCACCTCGATCGTGTAGGTCTTGGCCCCGACATCCACTACCTTCCCCCTGAAGATATCGACCACTCTGAGAATTTCTTCCCGCGTCTCCGGAGTAGCCGAGACTTTCACCAACACCATCTCCCGTTCGACAAAGTCCTTTTCAATGAGGTCCACGACCTTGATCACCGAGATCAATTTGTTCAGTTGTTTGAGTACCTGTTCGAGGATCTGATCATCCCCGCGGGTGACGATGGTCATAGTCGAGACGGTCGGATCAAGGGTTTCGGCGACACAGAGGCTTTCGATGTTAAACCCCCTGCCGCTGAAGAGCCCCGCAACTCGGGTCAGAACTCCGAATTCATTTTCCACTAAAAGAGTAATGACGTGACGCATAATATTTTCAAAAGACGTGATCCGTGCCTGGACGCCGAGTCCGTTACGGCACGCAGGCGTGTCCGTGATTCGTGACCGTTAAAGAAAAATTCGTGAGATAGGAATCCCCGTTCACCAGCACGGTTCACCATTCTATACCAGCCTCATTTGATTCAGTGCCTCGCCCGCGGGCACCATGGGATAGACATTTTCCTCGGGATCAATCTCGAAGTCGATGATGACGGGCTCGGGAGTGGAGAATGCCTTCCTCAGCGAGGGAAGCACCTCCTCCGGTTTGGTCGCTCTCAGCCCCACGGCTCCGTAAGCTTCCGCCAGTTTGACAAAGTCCGGGGAGACACCTTCCAGGGAAACGGAGGCGTACCGTTTCCCATAGAAGAATTCCTGCCACTGTCTTACCATTCCAAGGTAACCGTTGTTCAGGACGGCCACTTTTACCGGCAATCGATACTGGACGACCGTGGCCAGTTCCTGGGAGTTCATCTGGAAACTCCCGTCGCCGGAAATATCGATCACCAGCTTATTCGGAAAAGCCACTTGCGCACCCATGGCGGCCGGGAATCCGTAACCCATTGTTCCCAGTCCTCCTGAAGTGAGCAATGTCCTGGGTCTGAGAAAAGGGAAATACTGGGCCGTCCACATCTGGTTCTGGCCCACCTCCGTCGAGATGATGGCATCGCCCTTGGTGAGCTCAAAAATCTTTGCGATGACGTATTGAGGCTTGATCATCTCCCTTTGCTCATAATTCATGCTATGGATCGCCCTGAATTTGTCGATTTGATGGTGCCATTTGTCCATCCCTGCTTTGAAGGCGCCAACGTCTTCGCCTTCCAGGAGTGAGAGAATTTTAGAGAGGACACGTTTGCAGTCGCCAACAATGGGCAGGTCCACTCTCACGTTTTTGCTGATGGAGGTAGGATCGATATCAATGTGGATGATCTTGGCCTGGGGGGCAAAGGCCTCGATCTTTCCGGTCACCCGGTCATCGAAGCGAGACCCGATGGCGATGAGGAGGTCGGACTCCATCACCGCCATATTGGCCCAGTAGGTTCCGTGCATTCCGAGCATGCCAAGAGAGAAAGGATGATTCCCCGGGATGCTGCCCAATCCCATCAAGGTCATGGTGACGGGGATCCCCAACTTCTCAGCAAAAAGGGTAAGCTCCTTTGAGGCGTTTGAAGAGATGATGCCTCCCCCGATATAGAGCACAGGCTTCTTTGACTTCAGCACGAGTTTGACAGCCCTTTGGATCTGACCGACATGTCCTTCATATGTGGGCTGGTAGCCTCGGATAGAGACTTTTTCTGGATATTTGAATTCGGCCGAGTCGACCAGAACGTCTTTGGGAAGATCGATAAGAACCGGTCCGGGCCTTCCGCTTCGAGCCACATAAAAAGCTTCCTTTATTGTTCGAGCTAAGTCTTTAACATTTTTTACAAGGTAGTTGTGCTTGGTACATGGCCTGGTAATGCCGATAATGTCCGCCTCCTGAAAGGCATCGTTTCCGATGAGAAGAGTAGGGACCTGGCCGGTCATGATCACCACCGGGACGGAGTCCATAAAGGCGGTGGCAATCCCAGTCACCGTATTGGTTGCCCCCGGTCCGGAGGTAACGATGACGACCCCCACCTTTCCCGTGGCCCGGGCATATCCATCTGCTGCATGGACCGCTGCTTGTTCATGACGGACCAAGACCTGGTGAAAGGGAGCACTTTGGAGTTCATCGAAAAGGGGAAGGACGGCACCACCGGGGTAATTGAAAAGGATATCGACCCCCTCCCTCTTCAAAGATTCAACGATGATCTGAGAACCAGTTTTTTTCATGATAAATCACAATGGCAAATGCCAAAGTTCAAAGGAAATCCAAATGATTAAACAACAAACAAAAATTTGAGCAAATTCTTTATGTTTTGACATTTGAGATTGATTTAACACTTGAATTTTGAACTTTGACATTGATTTTCACTTATCGGTATTGCGTCAGTATTTTTTCCATCTGGTCCTTAAGCGCCAGTTTTTTCTTCTTAATAATTTTTGCCTCCACCTCATCCTGAGGAGTGAGAAATGGTTTTCTCTCCAGTTCTTCCAGTTGCTTTGCGAGCTGGGTATGCGCTTGTTTCACTCTTGAAAATTCTTCATTTTCTCTCATCAGCCTCTCAATCAACCCCTCTTCTTTAGTCGCCATCTCAGCCCCCGATACGGAGAAATATGGTTAACCAAAATAGCCTAACAAAAAAAACTAATATAATCCAGCCTGTTTGTCAACTTTTCCGTTCTCCGTTCTCCGGCGAGAAACAGGGCTGCTTTCCCTCTCTACAGGAGCCGCTTAGGGGTAGATGGAGGGTTGTCATTGCGAGCACCCCAAAGGGTGCATGCCTACACGCGGAAGTGCCCCGTCAAAGCATCGGGCGAGTGAGAGTTTCGGCACGCAGGCCTGGCAATCTCACCCAAGAAAACGAGATTGCTTCGTTTCATTCGCAATAACAATTTTCTAAATCGGGATTTGACCAGAATGTTTTTCTTGCCATCTTATTTCAGCTTCTGAGGGCCTGATATAAATAGGGGAAAAAGCCGAAAGGTCCAAATGTTCACCTTTTCTAAGGAGTTCCATCCCCAACGTTGCCACCATTGAGCCATGAAATACACGGAAGGGAGCAGAAGGGAAGATAGCGAAGGTAGGAAGGCAACTCAGGAGAAAGTCACCATATGTTTTTACTCCGTCACCGAGGAAGATGGTTAGCTCCTTAATCTTCCTGACAAGATCTTCGGGTCGAATCGCCTGGTATTCCGATTGCCGCATCAGGGAACCCCCCTCCCCGTAGTGATAAAAAGCTGTATAGACCTCCTGCTTCCTGGCGTTAAGGATCGGACAGATGAGGTGAGCGGTGGGAGCGATCTGGGAAGCGAGAACATCAAGCGTGGCGACACCTGCCACGGGTTTTCCGGTGGCAAAGGCCAAGCCTTTCACAGTGCTCACTCCAATTCTCAACCCCGTAAAGGAACCCGGACCCAGGGCAACGACCCAGCCCTCTATCTGTTCAATACGGCAGTGGGCTTCTCTTAGGACAAATTCGATTGCTCCAAGGAGTCTTTCAGAATGAGTTACGGGGATATCGAGCAGATATTCGGAGATGACTTCTTCGTTTTCCATCAAGCCCACACTTCCACACGATGTGGAAGTATCGATGCCGAGGACCTTCATTTATTCACGCTCACCCCGGATTTCTCCCCTTGAGGGAAAGGGGGGAAGGGGTGCCTCTCAGAATTTAAACCCTCCAGGAAAGAAATATCGGATCAGATCATTACGGATGGCAAAGAGCATCAGGAGGATAATAAAGATTAAGCCGACTTGCTGCGCGATTTCCATTTTCCGGAGACTGATCGGTCCTCGCAAGACCGCCTCTAATCCCAGAAAGAGGAGGTGGCCTCCGTCTAGGATGGGAATGGGAAAGAGGTTGATGACGCCGAGGTTGATACTGATGATGGCCGTGAAGATAGCCAGGCTCAGCAGTCCCCTTCTGGCTTGCTCGCCAGCCATCTTAGCGATCATGATGGGGCTGCCGATTTCTTTGGCCGGAATGACCCTCTCGATGAGTTTTACAATTCCTATCACCGTCAACTCAATCACCTGCCAGGTTTGGGCCAGTCCACTTCCGAGGGCTACAAGGGGACCTACCTTTTTGTATACAGCACTGACGGGAGTATGCGTCACGCCTATTTTGAAAGTACTGATTTTTTCCCCAAAAAGGTTTTTCTCAGCGAACGGCTGTGGGGTGACGTTGATCTCAAGGATTTCACCGTCACGTTTCACCTTCAGAGGCAGTGCTTTTCCCTGGCTATTCGTTACGGCGGATTGTAATTCCTCCCAACTTGAAATATCTTTCCCATCGATCGAAAGAATGAGATCCCCATTTTTTAGACCTGCCTTCTCAGCCGGGTAGCCAGGGCTGACGCCCTCCACGACCGGGGGGATCACAGGTAGAGAGGGGAGGCCCGCGATCAGGTTGACACCGGAGAAGAGAACCGCCGCGAGAAAGAAGTTAAAGAAAGGACCGGCACTGATGATCAGGGCACGTTTCCAGATCGGCTGTGCCCAAAGAGAGCGATGACGGTCCTCTTCCTTAATCTCCTCATGAGGGTCCTCTCCCAGTGGTTTTACAAATCCTCCCAAAGGAAAGACGGCAATCTGGTACTCTGTTTCTCCAATCTTCTTTCCGATCAGCTTGGGCCCGAAACCCAAGGAAAACTTAAGGATGCCCACGCCTAATCTCTTAGCCAAGATAAAATGGCCCAGCTCATGGACGAAGACAAGAATTCCTAGAACAATAGCTGTTGCGAGGATAGTGGTCAGCACGGTTATTTCCCTCCTAAAAGGGCCCTCGCCCTTTCTCTGGCCCAGTGATCGGCTTTCAGGATATCTTCGATCGTATGAACAGGTTTTACCTCGTGGTCCTCCATCACCCTCTGGAGGAGGGCCGGGATTTCTGTAAATCTGAGAGATCCATCTAAAAAGGCGCTGACGGCCACTTCATTGGCCGCGTTGAGGATGGCGGGCATCGTCTCTCCCGTCTCGATGGATTGATACGCCAGCCGGAGACAGGGAAATTTTTGCAAATCGGGGGGCGAAAAAGTGAGGGCTTCGCTTCTCGAAAGGTCGAGGGGAGGCAAGTTTAGATTGAGTCGTTCGGGAAAGGAAAGGGCATAGGAGATGGGGATCTTCATATCCGTAATCCCCATCTGGGCGACGATGGAACCGTCGACATATTCAACCATCGAGTGAACGACGCTCTGCGGATGGATCAGGACAACAATCTTTTCAACCGGGATATCAAAGAGCCAGTGGGCCTCGATGACTTCAAATCCTTTGTTCATCAAGGAGGCAGAATCGATGGTGATCTTTTTCCCCATCGCCCAGCGAGGGTGGTTCAGGGCTTCTTTGACGGTGACCTCGTGAAGCCTCGAAAGGGGGGAGTTCTGGAAAGGTCCTCCCGATGCTGTGAGGATCAGGCGATGAACATCCTCTTTTTGGTGGCCGAGCAATGCCTGAAAGATGGCGCTGTGTTCGCTGTCGACTGGTAGAATCTGGACGTGGTTCCTTCTGGCCTCTTCCATCATAATCTTCCCCGCCATGACCAGGGATTCCTTATTGGCCAGAGCAATCGGTTTTCCGGTCTTGATCGCAGAGAGGGTTGGGATGAGGCCGACCGCACCCACGATGGCTGAAACGACCTGATTAACCTCCGGGTGGGTGGCCACCTGAATGAGCCCCTCCACCCCGTGAACGATTTCTAGGGGTACATTCGGAAGCTCCCTTCGAAGGGCCTCCGATAATTCTTGATTAAGAACCGAGACGATCTTCGGCCGAAACTGAAGGATTTGCCGTTTGAGAAGCTCCGTATTGCGGCCGGCAGAAAGGCTGACGACCTCAAATCGTTCCGGAAATTGACTGACGATACGAAGCGTGTTGACCCCGATCGAACCTGTTGAGCCCAGGACGGAAAGACGCTTCATGGGGTCTCCTTCAAGAGATAGAGGAGGCAGTAGTAGAGAAAAGGGGCGGAGAAGAGGAAGCTATCCAGCCGATCCAGCATGCCCCCGTGGCCCGGAATCAAATTCCCTGAATCCTTCACCTGAGCACTTCGTTTCAGCATCGACTCTGTAAAATCTCCCAATTGGCCAAAAAATCCTAGGCCTGCTGCCAGAAGAATACAGGTTCCTTTCTTCATGTGGGGGATGAATAGGAGGACAAAGGCGACGGCCACGATGATCGAGCCGAGAATCGCTCCCCCCAGCCCTTCAAAAGTTTTCTTGGGACTGATCTTGGGGTAGAGTTTATGTTTTCCGAAGGAGGCGCCAAGCACCAAAGCAGAGATGTCCCCGGCCCAGACCGTTGTCGTAAGAAAGAGCACCCATAGCCTTCCACGGGGCATGTTTCGAATCAGCGAGACATAGGCAAGAAGAAATCCGATAAAGAGAATTCCAAAGAGGATCATTCCCATCTTCGAGATGGTGGAAGAAAGGTCCTTGGAGGTGCCCATGAAGAGGACGGAAAGAATGAGAAGGACGATGACCAAGAAGGAAGGGATCTGTTTTATCTCCCCGAGTGAAACGATGGCCGAGAGGATCAGCCCCAGTCCTATTCCAATAGTGCGTTCCATCCATTCGGAATTCGGAAGGACGAGATGCATGTACTCTCGGAGTCCGAAAAAAGTGGCCAGAAACACCATGAGGTGGAGCACAAAGGGAGGAAAGAGGACGATCAGAAGAATGACAGGAGGGACCATGATCAACGCCATCCATACCTTCCTCTTTTCTATTATTCCCATATCGCCTCATCAAATTCGGATTTCGGATTGCGGATTTCGGAATTCAATTCCGCATTCCGCATTCGGCAATCCGCAATTGATTATTCTTCTCTCCCGTTCAGTTGTTCGCTGGTCAGACCGAATCTTCTCTCTCTTGATTGGAAATCGGAGATGGCCTTTACGAGTTCCTTCCGGTCGAAATCCGGCCACAGGGTATCGGTGACGTATAACTCCGTATAGGCGATCTGCCAAAGGAGGAAATTGGAAATGCGAAATTCACCGCTCGTCCGGATGAGGAGGTCCGGATCGGGTATCCCGTGGGTCCAGAGATACTGAGAAAAGCGTTGAATCGTAATCTCCTCGGGTTTGATCCTTCCCTTTTGGAAGTCGGAGAGGATCCCCTGGACCGCGTGAAGGATCTCCGAACGGCCGCCATAACTCAACGCTAAATTGAGAAGCATCCCATCGCAGCGTTCGGTCCTTTTTTTGATTTCTTCGAGGATCCTCTGGACATCGGGGGGAAGATCTTCGATGCGACCGATGGCATTGAGCCGGATATTATTCTGGACCATCTCCGCACACTCTTTTTGAAGATATTCTTTCAGCAGACCCATCAGGGCCTTCACCTCATCCGCCGGTCTCTTCCAGTTCTCGATGGAGAAGGCATAAAGCGTTAATACCTTGATCCCCAATTCACGGCAGGCGGTGACGACTTCCCTGACGGCCCTGACTCCTTGCATGTGGCCGGCGATTCGGTTCCGGAGCTTCTTTTTGGCCCACCGGCCATTTCCATCCATAATAATGGCGATGTGGCGGGGGAGGTTTTCTTTATCGATTTCTTCCATGATGGAGAGGCCGTCTTGAAGACCGAGACGAGTGCTTTCTTCGTGCAAGCGTCCTCAGGCGAAGTATTTTTTCACATTAGCATATCAGATAATGTTTTTCAATCCAAGATCCACGCATCATCCGTAATCGTCATCCTACGCCTTGGCCTGAATTAAGTAATGTCATCGGTTATCGAAAATGAGAGATGCTGAAAAAATTTCAGTATGACAGGGATATCCCTGGGTTTCGATTTTTGACCACGGATTATCGTCACGGAGAGAAGGACGCGTAGATAAAGGAAGATCGTTGGAGGGAAAAAAGGGGAAGATGCTCAGAAGGATTCCTCTCCCCCTTCGGTCTCATTTTTCGACAATCGCTTCGACGGGGCATACCTCAAAACAGCTTCCGCATTCCGTACATTTCTCTTCGTTGATGACATAGGGTTCCCCTTCCTCAACGGCTTCAGCAGGGCATTCTTCCGCACAGGTCCCGCAAGCCACACATTCTTCCGTAATGACATAAGCCACCGACATCACCCCCTTTCAACTCAAGAGATTTCTAAGATTTCCTTCTCCTTGGCGGCCAGGGCGGCATCCACTTTTTCGATAAATTGATCCGTTGTTTTTTGCACCTTATCCATGGACTGGTGGAGTTCATCCTGAGAGATCTTCTTATTTTTCTCCAGCCCCTTTAACTGATCATTTCCCTCTCTTCGGATGTTTCGAATACCCACTTTTGCCCCTTCCGCCATCTTTCTCACCACCTTGACCAGTTCCTTGCGTCGTTCTTCCGTCAGTCGCGGGATGTTGATACGAATCACTTTCCCATCACTCGCCGGGGTCACCCCGAGTTCCGATTTGAGGATGGCCTTTTCAATTTCACCGATGACGGAGGTATCCCACGGTTGGATGGTGATTAGTCTGGGCTCGGGGACGGACAAGGTGGCCATCTGGTTAAGAGGCGTTGGCGTCCCATAGTAATCCACCCGGATATCATCGAAGAGGGCCAGGGAGGCCCTGCCCGTCCTGATTTTATTCATATCTGTCTTGAGGGAACTGAGCGTTTTTTCCATCTTCGCGACGGTTTCCGCATAAGTTTTCTCATCCATGACTTATCCTCTCACTCTTGTTCCAACTTTTTCTCCCAAAATGACCCGTTTGATATTTCCCTTGTGCCTCAGGTTGAAGACGATGATAGGGATCTGGTTGTCCATGCAGAGAGAGATGGCTGTTGCATCCATGACTTTTAATTGCTTCTTGAGCACCTCAAGATAGGTAAGCTCATCGTATTTGCGGGCGCCTTTATGAAGCAGGGGATCGGCATCATAGACGCCGTCAACCTTCGTGGCCTTGAGGATGACATCGGCGCCGATTTCCATGGCTCGAAGGGAAGCGGTGGTATCGGTGGTGAAGTAAGGGTTCCCGGTCCCTCCCGCGAAGATCACCACCCGGCCCTTTTCTAGGTGACGAATGGCCCTTCTCCGAATATAGGGTTCGGCGACCTCCCGCATTTCGATGGCTGTCTGGACTCGCGTTTGAACGTCGATCTTTTCAAGAGCCTCTTGGAGGGCAATGCCGTTCATCACGGTGGCCAGCATCCCCATATAGTCTGCGGAGGCCCGGTCCATTCCTTTCGCGCTGGCGGCCATGCCCCGAAAGATATTGCCTCCGCCAATGACGATCGCTACTTCTACCTTGAGATTTCTTACCTCTTTGATTTCCAGGGCGATCTTCTGGATCACGGCGGGATCGATTCCGAAACCTCCCTGGCCCGTCAGCACCTCGCCGCTCAGTTTCAAGAGGATCCTTTTGTATCGGGGTCTTTGCATGGAGGAACGAGCGTTTAAGGCAACCCTTGGACTCCCGGCCGAAAGGCCAAGCATTCAGGGTTGACCCTGCACTTCGATCAACTTAGTGTCCTGAGTCTGCCGAAGAAAGCAGCGGTTCTTATCCCCCCTTCAAAAGCAGGGCGCTCAATTGAGCTCACGCCGAAGTCTTGGCGCCGCCGAATGGATCAATGGGTTCTTTCCGCCCGGCCCCTATATTTCGGCGAAGGCGACTTCCCTTATCCCGTTAGAAATCATCCCCACTGACTTCGGCGGGTTAATTCTTAAATCATTCCGGTCGGCTCTCATACCCGACCGGAATTTCTAACGGGGTCTACTTCATCGAGAAAGAGCAGGTAGATGGGGGCTGAGAGGATAGCCCTTCACCCAGTTGAAATCTTGCGAACCGACGGATCGCAATGTTCTCCCCGACCTTGGCAATCATGGCGTCCAGCAATTCCTTGATCGTGAGGTCGGAGTCTCTGACATAGGTCTGCTCCAAAAGGCAAACCTCGGAATAAAACCTCTCTATTTTCCCCTCGATGATTTTATCGATCACCTTTTGAGGTTTTCCCGCCTCTTGGGCTTGAGTCCGATAGATCGCCCGCTCCCTTTCCAGCACCTCATCCGGAATCTCCTCCCTCCGGATGTATTGGGGATTGGCAGCGGCGATATGCATGGCGATATTTTTTACGAAGGTTTGAAAATCTTCGGTCTTCGCGACAAAATCGGTCTCACAGTTGATCTCGACCAGGACCCCCATCTTACCCCCGGCATGGATGTAAGAAGAGACCAGGCCATCGGTCGCGATCCGGCCTGCCTTCTTGGCGGCGGTGGCCAATCCTTTTCGCCGGAGGTAATCAATCGCGTCTTCCATATTTCCTTCGGCCTCTTGAAGGGCCGTCTTGCAGTCGATCACCCCGGCCCCTGTCCTCTGTCTTAAATGCTTTACCAATTCAACAGAAATTTGCATTCGTCCCTATTCCTCCTCCGCTCCCTCGGCCACTTCTTCTACCTGTATCGGCTTGGGAGGTTCCGCTTTTTCCATACTCTCTTTATCTTCTTTCGCTCCCTCTATCTGGAGTTGTTTTTCGTAGATCTGTTTTCCCTCAATGACCGCGTCCGCCATCTTAGTGGCGAACAGCTGAATCGCGCGGATGGCATCATCATTTCCGGGAATAATGTAATCCAATTCTTCGGGATTGCAATTGGTATCCACAATGCCGATCGAGGGGATGCTAATTTTTCGAGCCTCCCTCACGGCAATCCGTTCCTTTTTAGGGTCCACGACGAAGACGGCCCCGGGAAGCCGATCCATGGCCTTGATACCCCCCAGCGATTTTTCCAGCCGACTCCTTTCTTTCTCCAATTCCAGAACCTCTTTTTTCGGGAGAAGATTGTAGATCTCTTCATTTTTCATTGCTTCAAGTTTATTCAATCGATCAATGGATCGCTTAATTGTCTGGAAGTTGGTCAGCATTCCTCCCAGCCAGCGATGATTTACGTAGAACATTCCACAACGGTTGGCCTGCTCAGAGATCGTCTCTTGGGCCTGTTTCTTCGTCCCGACGAAGAGGATATATTCTCCTTTGGCCGCGATGTCCCGGACGAACTGATAAGCTTCCTTAAAGAGCTGGACGGTTTTCTGGAGATCGATGATATAGATTCCATTCCTCGCCCCGAAGATATAAGGTTTCATCTTGGGGTCCCAACGTTTCGTCTCATGGCCAAAATGAACCCCAGCCTCCAGAAGCTCCTTCATCGTTACCGCGGACATTGAGCCCTCCCTCTGTTTTCCATTTTTCCTCCTTTGGAGATAAATAGCCGAATTAAATTCAGTTAACACATGATTTGGCTTTTTGCAAGAGAAAAACCTCGCGAACCGCGGTGGAGAATCGATGATGCCGCAGCAGGTCGCCGATCAGGCTTTCACATTTTCGCTTTGCAAGCGATATCAACTAGTTAAATCATCCTCGCCTCCTTTCACAGTAACTCCCCGAGCAGATACGATTGGAGAATTTTGCCGTTAGAGATCCAACTTGACGTAAGTCAATGAAATTTCCATCATATGTTGGCATAATTGGATATAGGAGGGGGAGAAAAGATATGAAGTGTCCAGGGCAGGATATGAGATTTTGGAAGCCAGGAGATATTTTTGACGCCCCGTGTCCTCAATGCGGGGGAAGGGTTGAGTTCTTCAAGGATGAGGTCAAACGCAAGTGCCGATGTGGGCATGAAATCGTCAATCCTAAATTGGACTTTGGCTGTGCTCAATGGTGTCCCTATGCCGAGCAGTGTGTCGGTGCCGTGCCCGAAGACGTAAGGGAAAAGCAAAAAGCAGAAGGAGGGCATTTACTCAGGGAGAGAATCGCTTTGGAAATGAAGAAGTATTTCAGGACAGATTTTAAGCGAGTCCATCATGCGATCAAAGTTGCCAAGTTTGCGGAGCAGATCCTGAAGATGGAAGGCGGAAATCCTCTGGTAGTGATGGGGGTCGCCTATCTGCATGATATCGGGATCCATGAAGCGGACAGGAAATATGGAAGCCACTCAGGGTACTATCAGGAGATGGAAGGGCCCGCTATTGCCAGAGAAATTTTGGAAAGATTAAATGTACCGACACAGATGCTTGACGAGATGTGTGACATCATTGGTCATCATCATAGCCCGAGAGAAGAAGAGACACTTAATTTTCAGATTCTGTATGAGGCAGATTGGTTGGTCAATATTGAAGAAGAGGGATTTTCGAAAGACCGAAAAAAAGTTGAGGCGTTGATCGCGAAGGTCTTCAGGACCGCGACTGGAAGACAATTGGCAGAGAAACTCTTTCTCGCTTAGGCGACAAGGGAGAGAGTCGTACTAAAGAGGGGAGAGGGCTTTCTAGGCGCCTGAAATTCAGGATCCTCTTTTGATTTTTTCCATTGCTCCCTGAAATCACTCCATCTGGAATGAGAGATCAGCCTTTTCTTCGTGAAAAAGAGTATCCTGTCCTTCTTTTTATAAATCCAGATTGAATGATGGGCTTCTTTGACCGGATCCTCGATTAAGAAAACGGACCCCAGTTTATCGAGACTTCCCAACCTCTTAAGGCTTATCTGAGTCTCCGGCTCTCCCCACTGATTGAGGAAAATGGTTTGGTGGATACCGGCCAGCATCAGATGCTGATTTCCCCTTGAGGGCTTGGAGGGAGCCTTTGTGAAGCTTGGGATAAAGCTTGAAGCCAAAGCTAACATAAGTAGCTTATACCTATCATAAAATTCAGTCATTTGCAAGTAAAAACATTTTGGCTCTTCCTGGTTTTTTTGTGGGTTGTCTCTCCTTACCCCCTTCATCCCTTCTTAACTTAAGAGTACCCCCCCCTCATTCCGCCTTAAATTAAGGGGGGGGTAAAAAAGTCTAATGGGTAATTCAGTCCTGGGATACCAATTTTTTCAGGGTGAGGGCGTTCTTGACGGCGAAGCCATAGGCATCATTGTTGAAATAGACGAATACGGTCTTGCCCTTTCTTCCCCAATTTTGGATTTTTCCCGCCCATTGCTTCAATTCCTTATCCGAATAATTGGAGCCATAGAGCGATTCGCCGCCGTGAAGGCGAAGATAGATAAAGTCCGAAGTTATTTCCTCAACAAAAGGGATGCCTGACCCGTGGGCGATGCAAAAGGCAAAGCGAAATTCTTCCAAGATTCGAAAGGCCTCGTTGCAAAACCACGACTCATCTCTAAACTCAAACGCATGACGATGAAGTTTAGACCGGGGCAAGGTTGAGAGAAGAACGGAGAATTCCTCCAATCTTCCTATCTGGAACTTGAACCGCGGGGGAAGCTGCCAGAGCACCACCCCGAATTTCTCCTTTAATGGGGACGCATGGTCGAAAAGAAGAGAAAGGGGCTCCCTGCAATCCTTTAGCCGTTTGATGTGGGTGATGAACCGGCTCCCTTTAACGGCAAAGACAAACTCTTTCGGTGTCCGTTTATACCAGCTTTCGAATATCTCTTTTTTAGGCAGGCGGTAAAAGGAGACATTCAATTCGACTGTGGCAAAGTAAACGGTGTAGAATTCAAGCCATTTTTTCTGGGGAAGGTCGGAGGGATAGAATGTCCCATCCCACCAATGAGGATAGTTGTAGCCGCTCGTCCCGATGAAGACCCCGTTCTTAATTGCCGATTGCGGATCGCGTCTGCCTTGATGAGCCATCGGCGAGGCAGGGAATGCGGAATTTGAAGAGACCATTTTTGATAAGTACCAAATTGCAAGCCCTGCACCTAACATGGTGCAGGGCTTGCACCAAATCCCAAATACCAAACAAATTTCAATAACCAAAATTCGAAAACTTGGAAAACTCAGATGGGTCCGTTTTGGTAATCGGATATTTGGAGATTATTTGGGATTTCGGATTTGTGATTTGGGATTTCATATTGTTTGGTTCTACAGTTGATCCAACCGTCGAGCATCCCCCAATCGCATTTTATTTTAATGATAGTAATTCCTATCATCGGGGCCTCTTTGAGACCACTTTCGCTTGTAGTATTCACGGCGAATTTTTTGACGGATCGTTGGATAAGCCATATAGAAGAGGCCGAATAAAAGGCCACCCAGGTGCGTGAGGTGGGCGACGCCGCCTCCTGCTCCCCCCACTGAAGCGAAGAATTCGATTAGACCGAAAATGATGACAAAATATTTTGCCGGAATGGGAAAGAGAAAATAGATGTAGATGAGTCGGTTGGGAAAAAGCCAACCGAAGGCGAGAAGTAGTCCGTAGATGGCCCCAGAGGCTCCGATGGTGGGAACGGATTGATAAGGAGAGAAGATCACCGTGCAGATCCCAGCACCAACCCCGCAGAAGAAGAAATAAAAAAGAAATTTTCTCGGTCCCCAATAATTCTCCAATTCGCCGCCAAACATCCAGAGGGCTAAAAGATTGAACAAGATATGTGAAAATCCTCCGTGAAGAAAAATGTAAGTGAAGAGCTGCCATAGAAAGTATTTTTTCCAAATCAGGAGGGGAACCAGGCCGAAGTAGAAATCAAACCATCTGGTGACAAACATCTGAACAACAAAGACGATCCCCATGATGGTCATTAAATTTTTGACAACTGGTGTCAAACCATATCCGAATGAAAAACGGTAACGGTAATAGGTCATTTTAATTCTCCACCACTCTATGAAAAAATCTTATCATGTCTGGTCTTAAATTCCAAATCACAATATCCCTTCCCCTTTCAATTCCCTCTCCACCGCCTTCGCCGGAGCGGCTTTGCGCAGGCAGGCGCCAGGGGAAGAATGCTTACTGCCTAATTCCATACTTCTTCATTTTATATCGGAGCACCCTTTCACTGATACCAAGGCTCTCCGCGGCCTTTGTCTGAACTCCCTGGTGTTGATGCAAGGCCCTGAGGATGGATTCTCTTTCAATCTCCTCGAGAGATTGGGGGAGGCTCTTTTCTTTTTTGGAAGATTGCCATAGTGTTTCAGATTTTTCATCTTTGAGGTGAAAGGGAAGGTCCTGGGTTGTGATCATCTCTCCCCGACAAAGGATCACCGCCCGTTCGATGAGATTTTCCAGTTCTCTGACATTTCCGGGATAAGGGTAACGCAAGAGAAGGGCCCTTGCCTCTTTAGAAATATCAAGAATTGATTTCTGATTCTCCTCCGAATATTCTTTTAAGAAGTAGTCGATCAGAATAGGGATCTCTTCTCTCCTCTCCCGCAAGGGGGGGAGGGCAATCGAGATCACATTGAGCCGGTAGTAGAGGTCCTCTCTAAAAAGTCCTTTCGTAATCGCCTCCTCAAGGTTTCGATGAGTGGCCGCGATCACCCTCACGTCAGTTTTGAGATTGATGTTTGTACCCAACCGCTGGAATTCTTTGTCCTGTAAGACTCTCAGAAGTTTTACTTGAGTGCTCGGGGAGAGGTCTCCAATCTCATCGAGAAAGATGGAACCGCCGTCTGCCTCTTCGAATCGGCCAATTCTTCGCTGGGTGGCCCCCGTAAAGGCCCCTTTCTCGGCACCGAAGAGTTCACTTTCAAGGAGGGTTTCGGGAATCGCCGCACAGCTCACTTTCACCCAAGGCTTTCCGGAGCGAGGGCTTGCATAATGAATGGCGTTGGCGATCAATTCTTTTCCTGTTCCGCTCTCCCCCCGGATGAGAACCGTGGCTTGGCTGGGGGCCACCCGGGCCACCAGCCCCATGACCTCCTCCATCTTCGGACTCCCGTAGACGATATGGGGAAACGCATAGCGCTCTTGAAGTTGGGCTTTTAGTTCCTTATTCTCTCTAAGGAGGGTGGACCTCTCGATCACTTTTTGGAGCATAAGTAGGAGTTCATCTAAATCGATGGGTTTGGTGAGATAGTCCAGAGCCCCTTCTTTCATTGAGGCCACGGCTGTCTCTACCGTTCCATAGGCAGTTATCATGATGATAGGGAAATCCGGGTAGAGTTTTCGAATCTCACGGAGGGTTTGCAGGCCGTCGAGTGTGGGCATTTTATAATCGATCAAGGCCAAATCGAAAAAATTACCCTCAAGTTTCTGAAGAGCTTCCCTCCCGTTGGCTACGGCTTCGACGGAGAAACCTTCCTTTTTCAAGAACCCTTCTAAAAGGTCTCTTTGGGTTTTTTCGTCCTCAGCGACTAAAATTTTGGCTTTCTCCATATGTTTTATTCTTAAGAATTCACTCCAAACTCGTGTACGGAGCGGTTTCAACCGTTCCATGCCTTCCTATGCTTAAATTGGCAGGGTGACGATTACCTTCGTCCCGGAACCCACTCGGCTTTCTATTTTCAATTGGCCACCATGGGCTTCGATAATTCGATGGGCAATCGGAAGCCCCAACCCCACTCCTTTCTCCTTCGTCGTATAGTAATAGTTGAAAATCGTCTCCATCTGTTCCGGTGGAATTCCGCAACCCGAATCCGAGATGATGACTTCTACACCCTGCTTCAGAGGTTTGGCCTCAATACGAAGGGTCCCTCCTTGTCCCATGGCCTGCATTCCATTCTTCATAATATTGATAAAAGCCTGTGTCAACTTTTCAGGATCCATGGTGATCAGAGGCAGCTCTGCAGGGATTTCTGCCTGGAGAGTGATTTCCAGAGAAGAGGCCTCTTCCTGAAAGAAGGTGACCAGATGTTTCAGGAGGCCTTCGAGAGAAGATTCTTTCAGGTCTAGTTGAAAAGGTCTGGAGAGGCTGAGAAACTGTTCGATGATATCGTTGACCCTTCTGATTTCTTTGAGGACCAATTCGGTAAAGGAAATATACTCTTCTCTTTTCGATTCGTCCGAAGGGAGAAATTCTCTCTTGAGCCTTTGGAGGCCCATCCCCATAGCATTGAGCGGATTCCGGATCTCGTGAGCGACGCCTGCGGCCAAATGGCCGAGGGACGAAAGTCTTTCCGCCAGTAGGATCCGATTCTCCATTTCTTTCATTCTTTCGAGGTGTCGATTTTGGTTTACTCCTATCAGAGTGATTGCAGAGATCCCAAGGATGAGGAAGAAGAAAACGGAAAGGAAGACATTTTTTTTGATCTGACTAAGGATGGGTTGAATTTCTGCCGGGTTATACCCAATTCGGATGAGTCCCGTAGTCTGGTCCTTGGAAGAGAGGGATTTTACCACTTCAAAGATCTTCTGCCCCTTGGAGGATTGATAGTGACGAAAAAGAACCTGTTTGGCTTGGAGGGAGTTCTTTAAGAAAGAGTCCTCCTCCTTTCTCCCAATAAGGCTTGAGTCCGTACTCGCAATCGTATTAAAAGAAGCATCCTGAACGGAGATATAGAGGATACCCTCTCTGACACCGATATCGGAGATCGCCCTTTGGATGGCGAACTGCCGGAAAAGTCTTTTCATCTGTTCGCCGTTGAGGTAAAGAGCTACGATTTCCGGCTTTGTTCTCCTCCAGACAGCCGTCGAGAACCACTGCCCTTCGGAAAGGGGTTTGCCAAAAAGGTCGATCACCACCGGTTGTTTCTTCCCGATCAATTCACGAAGAAGAAGTTTTTTTTCAGGGGGAGAAAATGAAGAGGGCCACCCCCGGAGGGAGTTCCCTTCAGAGTCGTAGATCTCGATAGAAGTGATGTGGTATTGTTCGATGAAGTATTTGAAATCAGAGGAGCTCAAAGGTCTTTCTCTGTCGATTTGATCCACTCGATAGACGGCCTCCAGAAGGTATTCGGCAACGGAATCCTCCAGGCCAAAAAAGATTTCTGAGAAAGGGGCGTTGACGGAAACCTTCCCGGGTTCGCTTTCGACCCATCGGAGAGAAGTGAGGGCTTCTTGGATATTTTTCTCGAAATGCTGGATCAGAACAATCGCTTCCCTCTCCAGCAAGAGATAGAATCCTTTTCGCGTTCGGTTGATTTCCAAGAGTCCGTTGACGATGAGAATGACGAGAATGATTCCAGAGAAGAACCCGAGATAGATCAGGGAGAAACTTTTTTTTATCTTATTCTGTTCCTTGGCCAAAATATACCCGTCCTGATTTCCCTCTGGATTACTCCGGCGGAGGAAAGGTACCCCTCGGATGCGTGAGTCCCATGGGGCCGGCTCCATACGGCATGTGTCGAAAAGCAGGGAGTTCTTGTTCAGGACACCATCTCTGCAATTGTTCTGGAGTGAGAAGGTTTCTTACCTTGATCAGATATTCGACCGACTTCTCTTCCCGTTTAGATTCGAGTTCGATGATTTCTGAATTTTTCGCGCGGATCAACTCTATTTTAATGGTCGGGCTGACAAAAAGTTCGCGGAGTTCCAAACGTCTCGTAAAGAGCTGTGTGCGGAGGAGCTGGGCTTCTCGAAAGAAAGCCTGTTGAATCAGCTCAAGGCTTTTTCTCTGCTCCGTCGAAAGGTCGAGGTCGGATGCCCGCCAGCAGGGACTTTCTCCTCTCCACTTTCTCATTCCCATTTCTGGAGGTTGTGAAAAGGAGGAAGTCGTCATAAGGAGTGTAAGAAAAAAGAAAATAAGTATTCGTATTCTCGATTTCATACTTTCCACTCGCAATCAATCCTAACGCCTACGCATCAAGACTCGCTTTTTTCAGTTCATTTTAAAACATACCGAAATGATTTAGAAATGTCAAAAATAAAAAGGGGAAGAACCAAGCCTTCCCCTTTCTCAACTCATCCTAAGAGTCTGCGGCTAATGGCATCCATGACTAGAGCCCATTTCACCCCGACCCATTCCATGGCCGAAACCCATCCTATGGCCGCGGCCCATTCGCCGGCCCGGGCTCCAGTTCTGGATCTGTTCAGGAGTCAGGAACTTTCGGGCCTCCAGCCTCATTTGGACAGCTTTATCCATTAGCTGATTTTTGAGGTCTCTCAGCTCCTTTTCCTTGTCGAGAATCGCCTTGGAATCAGCTTTCGGATCAGTCCATAAAGACCGAAGTTCCAGCTTCTTGGTCACCATCGCACCGATCAGTTTTGCATTTTCCTCTCTGAACTTTCGACGCAATTCTTGGAATTTCGCCTTTTGTTCGGAAGTCAAGGGATAGTCCCTTCCGGGGCCCCAGGATTCATGCATTCCTCCACGTCCAGGGCCAGAACCCGGTCCTTGGGCATAAGCGTAGGCCACTCCTAAGATTATGAGTGCCACCAATCCTAATAAAACGATCGTCTTTCTCATGTTTCTCACCCCCTTCCATAGTTCATCAGTTAATCATTGCCTTGTAGATAGAGCAAGGACTGTGCCAGTCCATTGTTTAGAAGTTGGGCGATAAAGCTCACAACATTTTAGGCAGTGATTTACTCAGAAGTTTCAACTGGTTCAATCGCTTTGATCGATTGAAAAAACTTAGACCTCATAGTCCTTGTTTCTTAATAGGTTCAACTTCAGGCAGGAAAGAGTTGTCGAGCTCTATTAAGAGAATGAGGTTTCTTTGCGAAATTATAAACCCTCGGCAGCAGACCCATCCCGAAGGCGCGCAGAAAATCAATAGGTTGCGACTATCCATCGTGATTACTCGCTCAAGCGGCTTAGTGATCATCCGGTTCGACAATCCTGACGATCTTTTCGACAAGAATTTCCTATAGAGAGATCAAAAGATTTCTCTTGAAAAAGAAAGGAAGAAAAGGTAGAAAAAAAGTTATTGAAAGCGCCGCCGCATTTTTATAATTTTTGGTGAAGGGGGTTACGATAATGGCTGAAAATGAGAAGATTGATTCCTTCGAGATGGCAAAAAAACAAGTGGATTTTGCAGCCAAGTATTTGAACCTGGATCCTGGATCGATTGAGAAATTGAAAAATACAAAGAGGGAGTTGATCGTCCATTTTCCAGTCCAGATGGACAATGGGAATGTCAAGGTCTTTACCGGGTACAGGGTCCAGCACAATGTAGCCAGGGGGCCCGCCAAAGGGGGAATAAGATACCATCCCGATGTGGACCTCGATGAAGTGAGGGCTTTGTCGATGTGGATGACCTGGAAGTCAGCTGTGGTCAACATTCCATTCGGAGGGGCCAAAGGAGGCGTTCAATGTAACCCGAAAGAGATGTCACTCCATGAGGTAGAGCATTTGACGAGAAGGTTTACCTGGGAGATCTCCATGATGCTGGGTCCTGAACAGGATATTCCTGCTCCGGATGTCTATACGAACCCGCAGGTGATGGCATGGATTATGGATACCTTTAGCATTCTAAAAGGCTATTCTGTCCCGGGCGTGGTGACCGGCAAACCGGTTGAGCTGGGAGGATCCTTGGGAAGGTTTGAAGCCACGGGGAGGGGAGTGGTGATCATCTCTGTCGAGGCGTTGAAGTATCTGAAAATGTCGATGGAGGGAGCGAGAGTGGTCATCCAGGGGTGTGGGAACGTGGGAGGCGTTGCGGCCATGCACTTTCATCGTCTGGGGGCAAAAGTCATCGCCATCAGCGATTCAGAAAAGGGGCTTTACAATGAGAAGGGATTGGATGTGATGAGAGCTCTGGAATACAAGGCAAAATACAAGTGTTTTGTCTGCGAGACCAAGGACGAGACTGAGATCACAAATAAAGAATTGTTAGAGTTGAAGTGTGATATCCTGGTTCCCGCTGCAATAGGGAATCAGATTGTAGAGGAAAACGCTCCTCGGATCAAAGCGAAGATGATCGTCGAAGGGGCGAATGGTCCGACGACTCCGAGAGCGGATGAGATTCTGAATGACAAGGGAGTGTTTGTAGTCCCTGACATCTTGGCCAATGCGGGAGGCGTGACAGTCTCTTATTTTGAATGGGTCCAAAACCTTCAGGAGCTCATCTGGGGCGAAGAGGAGGTCCTGGATCGATTGACCAGGATCATGCAGAAAGGCTTCAAAGAGGTTCTGGATATCTCCCTTTCCAAAAAGATTCCTATGAGAACGGCGGCCCTTGTGCTTGGGATCGGGAGGGTGGCCGAGGCTTCAAGGCTCAGAGGAATCTATCCGTAACATTCAGAGTATCTATGAACGCAAGGAATTAATGCGATGCGTTTTTGGGGATGATGAAGTGCTTCTTGATGTACAGAGCGATTTGTCTGAACTGGCGCCGAAAGTAACTCCTCCACGCCCCCCCTTAAGTTAAGGGGATGTGACCCACAAGAAACCCAGAAAAGCCTAAATTTATTGCCAGAACATAATATTTCGTGCCTCAGGCGAATTTGGCTCAGATCGTCCTTAACTCAATTTTTCCTTCGATACCGATCAATTTCACCTTCCATCCGCTCTTGGCATAAGATTTGCTTTACCCCTAAGCGGGAAGGGGGAGCGAGTCTAATAGTGAATGAGTTTGTCTTCTCGACTTTATTTATAATTTGCCTAATTATTCTCGGTGGTTTTGCATTCCTAAAAATAGTGAGAAGGCGATTGGACGATTGGTAAAATACTTCAGTTATCCCACAAATTTGCCCTTTCCTAACAAAATTGTCGTAGGAGTGGTAGGTGATCCGGAAAAAAATTTTTGGAATTCACGAAACGGGAGAGAGAAGAGAAATTGAGATCAACTTTGAAAGCGTGGTCGGTTGGGCACTGGTCTTTACCAATGCCTTCTTCGTCTCCTATTTTTTTGCGAGACTGTTTCATTGGATTTAGAGATTTTTGAGAAGGTTCAGTAATCTCGATCAAGAGAGCGAGAGTCGTTTTTCAAAGCCCTGATTTTAATAATTTCGACGCCTCCGAAACTCTTCGGTCCTAGCCTCCTTCAATCCTCGAAGGGCGATGATCTCGACGATCGAGATCATCGCCCCCTTTTTTATTTATCTCGACGTATCTCCGGGTCGAATTTTCTTCACGAGCGTATCGTAGCGGTTCTCACATGCACTCCTTCAGGCCAGACTTCTGCTGTCCCTGCCTCCTCCTCACCCCGTCAGAGATCAGGCCCCGCTGCTCTGCTCTATACACCATGCGGTGCAAGACTCTGCGGCGGGGTAAGATCCCAGAATAATTCCGGCGGGGTGTGATGACCCGCTGGAATTTCTAACGGGGTTCACGCCGAGTGACCGTAGCCGGCATGTGCGGAAGGAAGAAGGAAAGAAGAAATTTGATGTTGAATTTTGAATCGATATATTCTATTTGTAAAATGATGGAGGAGGCCGTCCTTGGTTAGAAAATGCAGTAGGCAGCATCTAGAAAGCAATTCTATTCCCCGAAGGCTTACTGCTTGCAGGTTTCTGCTCACTCGCTTCCGCATCCGTTCAAGAGGAATTTGTTGAAGAAACTGGGTACTTATATTTTTGCTTGGTGGAAGCTCTCACGGATTCCTTTTCTTTCCGTGGGAATTCTTCCGTTAATCTTAGGATTTATCCTCGCATGGCGCAGGGGTTACACGGGGCCGTCCGGGCTCTATCTGCTTTCTGTGATGGCTGCCATCCTCATCATGTGGATGACCTACTACCTGGGAGAATGGAGTGATCTGGAAGGGGATCGCATCAATCAAAACTTTAACCGATTTTCGGGGGGATCGAGAGTTTTGGTGAGAGGAATCCTCCCTGCGCGGGTTTCGCTCGTCTTGGGATATGGATGTCTGGCAGGGGCCATCCTCATCGTTCTCTATATCTATCTTCAGTACCGGACCGATCTTCGCACCCTTTTGTTAGGAGGGCTAGGCATCCTTTTTGGATTTTTCTATTCAAACAAGCCGATTCGATGGTCCTATCATGGTTTGGGAGAAATTCTCATCGGTTTCTGTTACGGATGGTTGCCCATTGCGACTGGCTTTTTTCTCTTCACGGGGTTCTTTAGCCCACAGATATTACTCCTTTCCATTCCAGTCGGGTTTTCGATCTTCAACGTTATCCTGATCAATGAGTTTCCGGATGAAGAGGCGGATCGGACGATTGGAAAGAGGAACCTGGTCGTCCGGTATGGGAAAGAGAGAATGGGAGACCTCTACATCGGACTCTCCCTATTGGCGGGGTTCTCGTTTATCAAATTGATGTGGGGCTTTGGCCTGACCCCCACCTGGCTTCTTGCCCTTTCAGGAGTTCCCCCTGTCCTCATCCTGTGGAACCTTATTCAGGTCTGGCTGGGGAATTTTCGCAACCATAAGAAACTGGAAGCTCTCTCTCTTAATACTCTCTTGGTAAATCTTACCATGACCATGCTTTTGACCATCCGATTTACAATCATTGGTGTAGCACCCCATTTCGTCCTTTCTTCTTAAGAGACTGTGTTGCCACCGTCGTGAGGGATGGGACGCCAGCTTCGGAAGCTTTAGAATTGTGACTCAGCCTTCCAAGGAAGACGGCGAGTTTGATTGTTTAGGAGACCCAGAAGAGAGATAAAATGGAAGATATCCAGACGCTCATTGAACAGATAAGAACCGATATTTCAAGTGAAAAACCAGAAGAGGAGATCTTTCGATCTCTCCTCCCTTTGTTGGAAAAAGACCCGCAAACCGCCGGAAAGTTGGCCGAGTCAATGGTGGCCATCCCGGATAGACTGACCGGGAAGCTTCTCCGTCGAATGTTTGAAGTCACCCGGGACAGGAAGGGTCGAAAAATCATCAAACGATCCCTTTATCGACTAAAAAGCAAGGGGATTCCGGTGGAGGAGACGTTGTCTGGTCAAGAAAGATCTATTCTTCGCCCTTTACAGGCAGACCTCAAAGAAGGTTTCGCGAGTGGGATCGATTTTCTCGGCTACCGGCTTCTGTGGCTTATCATCCCTCATCGGGGCCGAGGGTTAACGGTCATGCACGGGGTTGTCAGTGACAGAGAGGGGATCGTTGATTTCTCCCAAGCGGAAATGACGCGGAAAGGGTTCAGGCGTTTCTTTGAGGAGGTTCAAGAAAAGAATGAATTTCCCACGGTTGAAATGGAACCTTCTTATGTCGCTTATCTCTACGCACAGGCCTACCGATTCAATCTTGACAGGAAAGGGACACCTCCCCAGGACTATCTCCGCGCGAAGAGTGAAATAGACAGCGTCAAAAAAGACTATGCCAAACCGTTAATCTATTTTTATCTTCAAGCTGACGGCATTGGAGGTGACGATCGCCTATCGAGGAGGGGGGGAGACCTTCTGAAGGCAGATCTCTTTTCCAGTTGGAGGATTGAGGAGGAACAAATCCGACCCTACACGGATGAAGTCTGGGAGGCAGAGGAGTCGAAGATCGTTCTCCATCCGGCCCAGAAAGAAGTGCGATTCCAAGGGATCTATCAAAAGGCATTGACCGAACTCTTTTCAGGAGAGCTAAAATTTCTCTATCAGCGAAGATTGGAGGAGATGGCTTACGTTCTCCTCAAACTGGGAAGAGAAGAGGAGGCAAAGATTTCCCTGTCCGTCGCAATGGATCTCGAAAAACCTCTCAATCCGATTCAACCCAACCCTTTCCTCCTTCAATTGGTCGTCAAGTCCATCTTTAGCCTTTTGAAAGAGGCCTATGAGAAAAAGTCGAAGGATGTTTCTCTAATTGCAAAACCCTGATTCAAATTCGGAATGCAGAATGCGGAATGGGGAACGTGAAAATCGAATAATAAGATTTGCATTTTATTCTGCAATCCACATTGTAAAGGGGAGTTAGGCAGATGAAGAAGTGGTTGACCGCAGCCGGAATTCTTGCGGCCCTATGCATCGGGGGGTATTTTATCCTGACCTTTTCCGCCGTGAAATTGATTCAGCCCCGCCTGCAGAAGGTGATGGGGCATGGATTGACGCTGGAGGAGATAAAGCTCAGGATCACTTACCTCTCTCTGAGGGGAGTTCAATATGAAGCCCCGGGTTCAAAGCAAAGATTCCTTCAGGTCGAGGAGATAAGGGTTTATCCATCCCTTCTCTCTCTTGTTAAAGGGTCTTTACACCTGAAAGAAGTGACCATCCTTCGGCCTTCCTTCTTCTTCTACCGATCACGGGAGGGGCGCATGGCCGGTCCTTGGGTGACGGGAAAAATGGAGAGTGGAAGGAAGGAGGTTCCTGGGGGAAAAGAGGAGAAGAGTAGAGAGCCCATTCAATTTCAGATTGATCGGATTCGAATCCAGAAAGGCTCGGTCGATTTTGAGGACAGAAAAGTGGGAGAGCCTCCGGCACAAATCAAATTGAGAGATATGGATTTTGAAATAAGGAATATTGGGTATCCCCTCACCTCCGTGCATTCTCCCGTCCGGTTATATGCAAAAATGAACGGGAAAGGGCAGGAAGGGAGCATTGATACCGAAGGATGGATCGATGCAAAGAATATGGATACGGAAACTTCCCTGAAGATCCGAAACATAGAGGTCAAGACCCTTGAACCCTATTACCGGAAAAGAGTGACCGCAGAGATTGAATCTGGCACGATGGATATGGATTTCAAAATTGCTGTGAAGGAGGGGAGGGTTGATGCCCCTGGGAAGTTCGATCTGATCAATCTCCGCGTCAAAGAGGGAGGGGGAATGGTCCTTTGGATCCCAGCGGAAACCCTGGTTTCTTTACTGGAGAAAAAGGGGCATCAGATCAAAGTTAAATTCCATGTAAAGGGGAACATGGAGAATCCTCAGTTCAGCCTTCAGGAGACCTTTCTGACTCAGGTTGCGATCGCTTTCGCGCAGGCCCTCGGAATTCCGATTAACGTCGTGGGTGAAGAGGTTCTTCAAGGCACTATAAAAGGAGAGAAAGGACTTATGGAGGGACTGCAGTCGATTGAGCGGCTCTTCCAGAAAAAGAAGGAGAAAAGGAGATGAGTATTCTCAAAGACCTCCGCGTTCCCGCTTTTAAAGCCGGCGGGATGCCTGTGATTGATCTTGGAAACTATTTTCTTTTCGTTGGAGGTTTGGTTAAGGAAGAAAAACATTTTTCATGGCAGGAGATATTGGCAATGCCGAAGAGCCGGGTAAACTGTCGTCCGACTTCTGTGTCGGGTTGGTCGGTTCGAGCGGATTGAGAAGGCATTCAATGGATGGACTTTCTGGGACGGATTTCGGTTGAGGAAGGGACAAGCCATGTCCGATTCACTTCTGTGGGAGGTGGATGTAGCACAGCCGTCTCATTAAAAGATTTGGAGAATCCCAGAGTTCTTTTAGCTTATGGCGTCAACGGGAACTCCATTGAAGGTGAATATGGAGGGCCCTTGAGAATGATCATTCCGAACTTATGGGGATATAAGAGTTGCAAATGGCTTGGCAAGGTCGAAATGATCGATCGAGAAGAAAGAGGGTATTGGGAGGATCGAGGATCTAGTCGGCCGGGCCTGATCGAACCCGGTGTCACTCTTGACATCAACATCAAGATGCGAAGACCTATTTCAGGAGGAGAGATTACAGAATTTTAGGTTTGCGATTGCCTATTTCCATTCATTAGAATTTTTGGCATTTTGAAGTTGCCGAATTTTAGGATAGATTCCGTTGAAGATCGCAGATCGGAATTCAAAAACAGGATCCTTGTGATTCACCTTCGATGGATTGTTTCTTTTTTGCTAGCGCCCTTTTTGTGGGGACGCAGCATTCCTCTGGTTCGGCCGAACCGGATAGACTGGAACCCTTCCCTTTGTCCCAAGACGATACAGATTAATGGCCATACGATTTTTTATACGGTGAAAGGAGAGGGAAAACCTCTCCTGTTGATTCATGGGTACAGTGCCGGGATCTGGGTATGGGAGAGGCAGATCGATGTCCTCTCCCAGTTCTACCGGGTTTATGCCGTAGACCTCATCGGCCATGGCTTCTCAGACCGGCCGAAGGTTTCTTACACCCCGGAGACTTATATCCATTTTTTAAAAGACTTCATGGACGCGGCAGGAATTAAGAAGGCCACTCTGATCGGAAATTCGATGGGTGGCGGGATTGCCTGGGCCATGGCGATTCTCCATCCCGAACGAGTAGATCGACTGATATTGATTGATTGTGTCCCTCCGAATGTCCTCCACCAGGTCGGAAACCAACCCTTGCGAACCCTGGTAGCCATCAAAGATATTCCAATCCTCCCTTACCTGGTTATTGCGGCGCGGGGCAAACATTCGGTCAAATGGATCCTTCAGGAATGTGTTTCGGATATCATGTTGATCACGCCGGAAGTGATAGATCGGCAGTACCAGCTTTCCAGGATCAAGGGAACAACCTGGGTTCTCTATTCAACCCTGAAACATGCAGAGGAGGCCTTCAAGCTAAGAGGGCAGATCTCCATGATTCACCAACCTACCTTATTCATCTGGGGAGAGAGAGATCTCATCTTTCCTCCCCAAGTGGGGGAAACCCTCCATCAAGCCGTCACAGGCTCGAAGTTTCTTAAGGTTGAAAAAAGTGGCCATATTCCCATGTGGGAAACTCCGGCCGAAGTCAACCAAACCATCCTTTCCTTTCTCCAAGAAAAATATTAGTTCGAACTGTTTCGGTTCGTTGTTCGGAGAAGTCGGTTAGTATTTTGGTGTCGCGTTCTTAAACCTCCGAACTCCCACCTCTGAACTCGGAACTTTGAATTATTTTATAAGGGCCAGACTGAGCCATGGGACATAGGTGATGATCGCCAGCACAAATAAGAGCACAGCGATGAACGGAAGGGAAGCCATAATAATTTTTGACATGGGTTGTTCAAAGCGAAGGCTTGAAATGAAAAGGCTCGTTCCAACGGGTGGAGTGAGGGCCCCAATCTGGAGATTGGCGAGGAAGATAACGCCGAGGTGAATGAGGTTAATCCCATAGGCATTGGCGACGAGGGTGATGAGAGGTACGACAACGATCAGAGCAGAGAAAATGTCCAGGAGACAGCCCACGACTAAAAGAAAGAGGTTTAGGAGGATCAGAAATATGAAAGGGCTATCGGTATAAGCCTTGAATAAATTAAATAACTTCATTGGGATTTCGGCATCGATCAGATAATTCGTGAAACCAAGGGCTGATCCAAGAATGATTAAGATCCCTCCCACGAGCAGCATGCTCTTCCGCATGGCCCCGGGAAGTTCTCTCCATTTGATTGATCTGACGGCAAAGTACCCGCTATAAATCCCTCCAAAATTGTTTCTACCTTGACAAAACGAAGGACAATCGATCAGAATAACAGGACAACCTGGAAAGGAGACGAGCGTGAGGGATTATAAGAAACGCGTGGTGATCACGGGAGTCGGTCCTATCACCCCTGTAGGGACTGGAAAAGAGGCTTACTGGAAAAGTTTGACCGAGGGGAAGTCTTCCTTCCGGGGAGTTTCATTTCCTGGAAAAGATATGGGTCAATACCGGTGTCAGATTGGAGCTCCCATCGAAGGATTTGACCTCTCTCATTTTGTGGAGAGGTCAAAACTTTCCAAACACCTAGGAAGGACATCTCAATTTGCCATTGCCGCCACCTGGCTTGCACTGAAGGATGCTGGAATCGAACTGAATAGGAACGATGTGGAAAAAGAAGGACTGGCCAAACATACAGGAGTGTATCACCCGAAGGATTTGGACTCTTATCAAATAGGCGTCATCTTGGGAGTGGGCGTGGAGGCGATGGACCTGCTGGAACATTTTCATGAGCGTTTCCTATTCAGGGGGCCGAAGGGTATTTCCCCTTTTGCTCTTCCAAATATCTATTTGAGCGCTATTACCTCCCATGTGGCCCAATATTTTTGGATCCGGGGGACTTCTTATGCTGTTTCGACGGCCTGCGCATCAGCCACTCACGCCATGATCAACAGTTTTCTCCAAATTCAAGGAGGTGGGGAAGACATTATGGTGACCGGAGGGGCGGATGCTTGTATCACCCCTTATGTTTTTGGAGGATTTGATGTGTTGAGGGCGATGTCATCAAGAAACAACGATCCGCAGAAAGCCTCCCGGCCCTTCGATCGTGAAAGAGATGGGTTTGTGATGGGTGAAGGGTCTGGAGTGCTGGTCTTTGAGGAATTGGATCACGCCAAAAAGAGGGGGGCCCACATCTACGGGGAGGTGATTGGGTGGGGGATGACAGCCGATGCCTACCATCTCACCGACCCCGATCCTGACGGAAAGGCATTGGGGAAGGCTGTCAAGGATGCGATCGAGATGGCGGGCATCCAGCCGGAGGAGATTGATTACATTAATCCCCATGGCACCTCCACTCTGCTAAACGATAGGGTGGAGACAAGAATGATCAAAGACGTCTTCGGAAAACAGGCTTATCATATTCCCATCAGTTCGACCAAATCGATCACTGGCCATCTGCTGGGAGCGGCAGGTGGCGTGGAAGCCATCTCGGTCCTCCTGGCCATCGAAAAAGGCATCATCCACCCCACGCTCAACCATGAATTTCCGGACCCAGAATGCGACCTGGATTATGTCCCTAACCATGCGAGGAAAAAGGAGGTCAAGCTTGGCCTTTCCATTTCAGCAGGCTTCGGGGGAGTCAATAGCGCCATCCTGATAAGGAAGCTTGAGGAATAATTACAATGGCGTTCATGTGAAGCTCCCTTCTGTTCCGTTTTGATGGGACGGGGCAGACGCCGGTCGACGTTCAAATCCTTAATTTAGGAGTAGAATAAAAGTCTGGGCCCATGCCATAGACTTAATGGCCTTCCAACCCTCATTCCGCCAAAGCGGGATTTCTTAAAGCTAGACAAGCTCCTTCGTTTGTCCCGTGCAATCATGTTGACACCTTTAACCAAAGGTTTATAATATCTTTATCTGTCGTAGTTGTCTCTAAAATCCTGAGCCTCTTAGACCTTTATGGACCGTTTAAGAATTGATCAAAATGTTTTGGAGTCTATCACAACCAACCTGAAAAGAGGGGGCTACGGCCTTCGCCCCGAGGAGGTGACCGGGGTGGTGGACATGATCACAGGAGACGTGATCTACCAGTACGTGGACCGGTTGATCAGTCAGAGCGAGGCCGTCCTCGAGATTAACCCCTCTCTCACCGAAAAGGAGATCCTCGAGATCGTCGCCAAAAACGTGGTGGAATTTCTCGGGGCAGAGGCGGCGAGTATACGGATCTACGATCCTGGAAAGGAGGAAATGATCTCTTTCGGATCTTACCCCGGCCAAGGAGAGGATCGTGAGGCTACGATCCCCTTTGAACATACGATCGCAGGCGAGGTCGTGAAGACGCATCGAGCCTATTTCGTGCCCAACATTTTGAAAGAGGAAAAGTATAAAAATAAGGAGAAGGTTCAAAAACACGGGATCCATTCAATGTTGGCCATCCCGATCTCCATCCCCCGGTTCTCTCTTAGGGATGTGGATACCGAAGGAGCCCTCCAGATTTACTACAGGGAGAAAGACAAGGCATTTACTCCTTTGGAGGTCAAGATTGCGGAGATGCTTTCGAGGCGGGTCAGCTACGTTATTGCCAGAAAGCGCATCATGGACCTTCAGAAATTGAATTTGATCAAGGATAAGATCGTGGAGCAGATCTTTGTGAAGCTGGGGCGACGGGAGGGGATTAAGATGAAGGATGTCTTCAACCTCGTCATCCCGGAGTTAGTGGACATCATGAGAATTCAAAGGTGTTCCCTCTTTTCAGTTGGCGAAGATCGGAGCCATGCCGTTTTGGAAGCCGGGTATCCAGAGATACAGCATGGGATTGGCAAGACCTTCTCCGTCAGGGGTGAACCCTATATTGATGCCGTGGTGAACCAGGTTGGTCCTTTCGGTGAGTTTGAGAATGAGAAGACTCTTCCTTCTTATATTCTCGTTCACAACCCGCAGAAAAGCCGTCTCCTTCCTCCAGACCTCAAGCGATTTCTGGAGATCCAGCAAATCCATTCTGTTCTTTATATCCCTCTAAAGGTGAACGATGTCGTCAACTATTTTTTGGTCTTCGATGCCCAGGCCCACCACCGAAAATTTACAGATGAAGAGATCGAGATTTTTACCTTCTTTGGCAAGGAATTAATGAAAGGACTGCGGCTGGAAAAGATGGATGATATCCTTCATGATTTCAAGAATCCGGCTATTGCCGCGGCAGGGTTTGCTAAAAGGATCAAGAAGATCCTGGAAGACGGGGAGTTTTCCTCCAAGAAGGAGAAGGTGGCTCAAGCCCTGGATATTATTCTGAAGGAGACATCCCGTATTCAGGAGTTGGCCCTGACCCTCCACGGAGAGGGGAGAGAAGAAACCGTCGATCTGACGGAGAAGCTGAGAAAACGCTTTCTGATCAACGAGGAGGCGATGAAGGAGTTGAAGCGGGAGAACGTGCACTTGATCGAAGGCGATTTAGAATCTCCGTTGCGGATTCGATGCTACCCCCTACACGTCGAAAGGGTTTTAGACAATCTCTTCAACAACGCTTCCAATGCCATTCCTGAAGGAGGGGGGAGCCTCTCCATTCGGTCCTATCGAAAAGATTCCTGGGCAGTGGTCGAAGTAACCAATACAGGGGAGATTCGAGAAGAGGACAGAAACCGGTACCTCCTTGGCGAAGGGAGGGGTAGAGGACTCCATATCACCACCCGGTTGGTCAAACAGATGAAAGGAAAGATGGAGGTAGAGTCGGGAGAAGGTAAGACGACCTTCCGGGTGATGTTTCCTTCCGTTGAACAATAAGAACACAGTTCTATCCTTCCTGGCTCCTCTTTGGTGTGACAAAAGGAGGTAGGGGAACAGGTTTGAAATCCGGCGGGAAGATGTTTTATAAGAGATCGACAGGAAATTTCTTGACAACCCTTTGACGAACGGTTAGATTTCGGGGACAAAAAATTGCCCCGGGTTTGTCAAGATAGAAAATTTAAACGTTCGAAATTCAAACGGATGTGTTTAGGAGGTAGACCTATGCGGGAAGTCAACCGAAGCCGGACATCTTTATGTATCTTATTAGTCGTTCTAGTGTTCTGTCTTGCCCTTCCCTCCTTGATCCTTGCCCAGGAGGAGAAGAAGGACCTTAGGCCGGAACGGGGCATCGCCGTTTTTCCGGAATTCTCCGGAGTGGTTGTGCCCAAGGGAGAAAGCGTTCGGATGGATTTGATCCTGGAGGATAAGGGCCGAACGGATGAAACCATTGACGTCAAGATTTCGACGATACCAAAGGGATGGAAGGCGACGTTGAAAGGCGGAAGTTACGTGGTGTCGGGGTTATATGTTCCTGCTGGAAAGACGAAGAACCTGGCTCTCGCCCTGGAGCCTGATAAGACAGCGGGCCCTGGAACATACACTTTCCAGTTCGATGCCCGGACCGCTGACGGAAAATTCACTGCCTCGAACAAACTGGATGTGACGGTTCAGGAACGGACTGCAGGTCTGGAGGACATCCAGATTACAACGTCTTATCCTGTGCTACGGGGGCAGACCGATGCCAAATTCGAGTTCTCCCTGGATATCATGAACAAGATTGAGGCGGATCGAACGTTCAACCTGGCCGCAGTCGGACCAGAAAAGTGGGAAATCAATTTCAAACCTTCGTATGAGCAGAAACAGATCTCCAGTTTCCGGATCAAAGGAGGAACGAGTCAGTCGGTGGCTGTTGAGGTGACCCCAGCGAAAGAGGCATCTCCCGGGGAATATCCCATACTGGTGAAGGTGACTTCTGGAGAGAAAAAAGCTGAGGTAAGATTGATGGTCGTCCTGACGGGCATTTATAAGCTCGACGCAGGAACTCCCTCAGGAATACTCTCCTTGGAGGCCATGCCGGGGAAAACCGCTAACCTTTCTCTCTTTGTCAAGAGTACGGGGTCTGCAATAAATCGAAATATCACATTTTCGTCATTTAAGCCTGAGAATTGGGAAGTGAAATTCAACCCTGAGAAGATTGATGCCTTGCAACCCGATGCGTTGAAGCAGGTGGAGGTGACGATCAAGCCATCCCAGCAAGCTCTGGTTGGCGATTACTCTGTCGGCGTCATGGTGAATGGAGAAAAATCGGACAAGACCGTTGAATTTAGAGTAACCGTGAAGGCCTCCACCGCATGGGGTTGGATTGCAATCGGCATCATCATTTTCGTGATTGCCGGACTGAGCGCGCTGTTCATCTATCTGGGGAGACGCTAAATTGGAAGGGCAAATCATCATTGAAGCCGAAGGGCTGACAAAGAAGTATGGAATTCAGACCGCTGTGAATAACCTCACTCTTCAGATTCAGGAAGGGGAGGTATTTGGGTTTCTCGGTCCAAACGGAGCAGGCAAAACGACGACCCTCCTCATGTTCTTGGGTCTTACCGAGCCTACCTCAGGGAAGGTTCGAGTCATCGGGTTCGATCCAGCACGCGAACCTCTCCGCGTGAAAGAGAGGGTCGGGTATCTTCCTGAAAATGTGGGTTTCTATGACGATATGGATGCCAGACAGAATCTTCGTTTCATTGCTCGTTTGAACCGAATTCCTGATAGAGTTTCCGACAAGAATATTGATGGATTGCTTGAACAAGTCGGCCTTTTAGAAGAGGCAAAGAAGAAGGTAGGGACCTATTCAAAGGGGATGAGACAGCGTCTGGGAATTGCGGAGGTTTTGATCAAAGAGCCAAAGCTCATTTTCCTCGATGAACCGACGATCGGCCTCGACCCGGATGGAACGAACCGGATGCTCGACCTCATCCATTCCCTGAGCCGGGAGAAGAACATCACCATCTTCCTCTCCTCCCACCTTCTTGATCAGGTTCAAAGGATTTGTGATCGAGTCGGGATCATGATCAAAGGAAGTCTGGTTGCGGTCGGGCCCATTCAAGAACTGGCTGAGAAGAAACTGGGGGTCGATAAGGAACATTACACACTTGAAGAAATCTATATGAAATATTTCAAGGAGGCTTGACTTGCGCGGAATCTTCACCCTGTTTAGAAAAGAGTTGGAGGACCACTTCAGCAGCGTACGGTTTCTTATTATCTGTGCATTGATTGTGATGGTAGGCGTGATTATTGCCTCTATGGTGGGCATGAGCATCCAGGAAGAAGCAAAAGGAGCGGCGAAGCCCACCCTTCTCTTTTTGTGGCTGTTTACCTCTACAGGGAAGCTCTTCTCCTTTGTCCAGTTCATCGGCTTTTTTGGCCCTCTCATCGGTATCTTTCTTGGATTTGATTCAATCAACCGGGAAAGAGTCTCCCGGACGCTGAGCAAACTGGCTTCGCAGCCCATCTATCGTGACTCGATCATTAACGCAAAGTTTCTGGCAGGCGTGACCACGATCACGATTGTGTTAGTTGGGATTGTCCTGATCATCGCGGGTTTGGGTATTCGATTGATCGGTGTGGTGCCCGGTTCGGAAGAGGTCTGGCGCCTTGCGATCTATGTGATCACGAGTATCCTCTACATTTCTTTCTGGCTGGGGATATCGATCCTCTTTTCAGTGGTCTTTCGCAGTACGGCCACCTCTGCGCTGGCCTCCTTAGCGGTCTGGATATTTTTTTCCTTCTTCGTGAGCTTAGGAGCAGGCGCCCTTGCGAACGCGATCGCTCCGATGAGTCAAAGCGGCGGTGGAATAGATCCCAATGTCGTTATTCAACATGAACGAATACAGAACACGGTTTCCCTTTTCTCTCCCGTGAGCCTTTATAGCGACGCTACTTCCTTGGTCCTCAATCCGATGAATCAAACCACAAGACCCATCGCTTACGCTTTAATGGGACCCCTAGAGAAGCTATCAGCGGCTCGCTTTCAAAACCCGCTTCCCCTTTTACAGAGTCTCCTGATCGTCGCCCCGTTTCTGATTTCCATCGTCGCCATGACTTTCGTCTGTTTTGGAGTTTGTTATCTGGTGTTTATGCGGCAGGAGATCAGGACCATCTGACATCGCATAAAGCGTAGGGCTTGGCGCGTAGAGTAGTAGAGCCGCAGCGGCATTTACTGCCGCCGTTTTCTTAGTGTGCTCGTGGAGGAACGAACCTTATAGACTGTTTGAATTTGGGCCCTTGCACCCTTGAATCCTTGAACCTTGATTTCTTAATATTTAAACCGGATTCGATACTTCACCTTTTCTTCCTTGTCTTTAGCCACGGGGACCTCAAACCGAATCAGGTGAGCATTGACCTTCTCATAAGGATGGGTCTTTGAAAGCATCTCCCAATCTCCAGGGATGGGTTCCTCGACGAAAACCTTCACGTCTTCGTTCTTGTGATTTCTTAAACTCACCTCAAAGGCAACCTCAAAAAGATTTCGGCCCAGCCGTTTGTAATCGGTCTGAACCCTCTCTCCGACCACGTCGAAAGCCTCTCCAATCTTGATCTTAAATTTTTCCTCCTTTGGAGTATGATCGATACTGTCCTCTCCCACAAATTGGAGGCTTCCGTCTTTGTCTTCTTTATACACACGGATGGTTCCCTTGGGAAGGGGAATTCCGAGGTTGTTCTTTTTTGAATTTTCGAGTTCGAGAAAGACCCCGATCTTTTGCTTACTTGGGTTCTGATCCTGGTAGTAATAATACGATGGGTAGCCTGAAAAGATAAAAAGTTTCTTGATGGGAACCTGATTGGCGTCAAGAAGAGTCATCTGCTTGGTCTGATTATCTTTGATTGTCGTTCTTCGATCCAGAGTATAAAGATGATATTCGAAGAAAGATTCTTCTTTAAATTGAGGGCTTGCGGCCTCCGTTGCAGCCATCCTAATTTTGCCAGCCGTCATCGGCGCCTCTGCCTGAACTCGATGGATATCGCCGGCTACCAGTTTCAGCAGGGCATTCTGGTAAGTGGCACCGCTCCGATTATCAATCGTGACCCAGCCGGTCAAATCAGTCATCGCGTCCAATTTATTCAAGACCGCCACGTAATCGGCCTTCCAGTTAATTCCAGAGGTGAGGTAGGAGGCTTCAACCTTTTGAGGTTTAGAAAGTTTGTTCTCCACCATCCATACCAATGTCGGCTGAGGGATGAGGTTCTCAGGAATTCTTGAGAGGAGAATCCTCCCAGGATGGCCAATGGAGATCTTATCTCCTATTTGGAAAACGTTTCCTCCTTGGGTAGACAGAAGAGTGGCATCAACGATCTCCTCCTTTTTCGTCTCAGGGTTGATGGTAGCAAGTTGGACCTTCTGCCCCATATACTTTTCAAGAAGTTTCTGGGGATTGAGAAGGTCGTATTCATAATTCTGCTCAAAGACGTTGAGGCTGGATCCGTTGATCAGGGACTTGATGTGGACCGTTGTAGGATCAATCTTGGCTGCCACATCCATGAACTTCAATTCATGGAGGCCGGGTTTAAAGTCAATGAGGCGAGTATCCTTCACCAGACCCACATTCGAGTTGTAAATGGTGACCGCTACGTCCTGCTGATCCTTGACCGTACTGGTCAGGGGCGCAGAGAAACCCACTTGCATAGAAAAAAGAAAAGAGACGAGAATGATCAAGATAACTAACCTTTTCATGGTAAAATCCTCCTTTTCTCCACGTCTTCCCTCTCCCCGCGGGGAAGAAGGTCAGGGTGAGGGGTGCATTAGTTTTAGTATTAAAGACACCAACCGCACTGATTCGGTTCCAAAAAATCTAATGTTTTCTTAGAAAAAAGGTTTGACATTCAAGGTAAGATCGCAGTTGGACAAGCAGTTATCAAAAAATAAAATGCCCCGATTCCATTTTTCTCTGTAAATTCCGTCACTGGCCGACCGGACAGGACTTCATGCAATTAAAGCAGAAATATTGAAAACCGATAAAGCCTGCTTGGTATTGGCGCCAGAAGTTCACATCTCTGACCATCTTCTTTTGTTCTTCGGGTGCGCCCTCTACGAACTTGGTCCAGAAACGGATAACACTCCCGATGCCATGAGGCTGGCTATTTTTGAGGCACTTCGTATCATCGGTTTTGCCTGATTCGTCCAGGGCAATTCCGGTTAATGATAACACAAAAGAGGAGGCTTGAAAAACCACCCCATAGCGTTTAAACTGGTTTCAAATTTCGTTAAAAGTGATCCATGGAAACCTACCGGTTTAACAATCTCATCATCACCGTTGACAAAGAAGGATCAAAGGAGTTCTCTAAGGTCAGTTTTCCAGTCCGATACGGTCATTTTTCGGAGATAAAAACTCCGGATCACATTTTTCAATTCAATCTGAACGGAGAAATCAAATACATCCAGGGAATCGGTCAGGGCTGGCCTCATCCGGCGGAATGGCTGAAGCGAACCATCAGTAACGATTGGATTTACTACTCAGCGGGTGACTATAAGGATGTTTACGACTACTTCGGCGAATATTACTTTCCCTGTGTTCCTTATTCAAGTAACGCTATTGTTGGCGACAATCCGTTTAGTGATGTAGCGGTCAATTCTGCCATGAAGTCCTGGCAATCACTGCAGGCTGGCCTAGGAGAGCGGCTTTCAGATGCTAAGCCAAAGAGTCTCAAAGATTTCTTGACTCGGATCAACAAGAATGATGAAAAGACTCTGAGATTGAAGTCGGATCAATTGCATCAACTCATTGGGGGGCAGGTTACCGTTCTTCCGCCTGATAGCCGGCATGTGGATTATGAAGTTATTCCCATCGTTGTGGCGGATGGATGTCTTTATAACTGTGGCTTTTGTGGAGTGAAGACAGGACAAGATTTCGCTCCTCGATCTCCCAAAAACATCGTAGGCCAGATCAAAAGCTTGAAGCGGTTTTATGGGAAGGACCTTCACAACTACAACGCCATTTTTTTGGGGCAGCATGATGCTCTTTCCGCAGGCCGGGAAGTCGTTGAACTGGCAGCCCAAGAGGCCTACAAAGTATTCGAACTCGACCGCTCCTACCTCAGGGGGACTTCTCTTTTTTTCTTCGGGAGCATCGATTCGGTTATTCATTCTGAAGAGAGGCTGTTTGAGTCACTCGATGGCCTCCCTTTTTCTACTTACATCAACGTAGGGCTTGAATCGAATGACCCTGCAACTTTGGAGGGGCTGAAGAAGCCTGTCTCTGTCGAACAGGTTCGCGAGGCTTTTCTCAGGATCTCGGATATCAACAGAAGGTACGAAAAGATTGAGGTGACTGCAAACTTCGTTTTCGGAAAAGATCTTCCTGCGAGTCACTTACCGTCAGTCTTAGAGTTGATCGGAGACAGACCCAATCTGCCCCGGGGCAAAGGGGCTGTCTATCTGTCTCCCCTTATGGAAGAAGGGTTGAGAGATAAGGCGGAAAAGGGGAAATTACTGAGAAGATTCCTTAAATTGAAAACCCAGGGCCGTCTCCCTATGTTTATTTACCTCATTCAGAGGTTGTAGAGGCCGGATTCACCGGTCGCCATCATTATCCGTAATTGAGGCATGCCTCCATTTTATCTTTACGCCTTCCTCTAAGAATATTGACCCAAAACAAAAGTTATTTTGAGGGCCCCCTTATCTATCACGAGCGAGCCGGAAGAAGAAACATCAGGGCGGAGGAAGCAAAGTATTCCATAGATCACGAGCAGTATTTCCAAAGGGGCTTCCGCTCAACCCATCCATAACAAGGGAGATGAGAAATGCAATGGAAAGGATACCTAGAAAAACAAAAAGGACAAGATCATGCTGGTGATAGAACTTCCCGACCCATTGGGCCGTGTTATAGAAATAATTTTCTTTAATGGACGTTTTGGGGAGCGTTTTTCTTCCCTTTGAATAGTAGGGAGAGTCAATTCCCGAAAAGAGGAGAAGAAGCCTTGAAGCGAGGTAAAAAAGGTAGACGAAGACCGAGGCGAGAATGACAAATTCGTAGGGGAGATTGACCAACATGACTATCAAATAGGTAAGAAAGGCGTAGAAGATTCCTCCGATCACTGCCAAAGTCATACGGATGAGGAGAGAATTAAAAAAATCCATCTTTTCTTCAACACTTTCCTATGATCTTATTATCTTGAGCCGGTAAAGATTCACAAGAGTCTTGGCAGCTCTTTCCGGGGTGGGATAATTTGGAATACCCGATCCTTCAAGCCGTTTGATTTCGCCGTCCCAGATTCCTGGCGGAGCGGAGAAACAGCATAGGATTGGCTTGTCTGTTCTCCCCTGCGACAATAAATCGGCTAAGACTCCCACAGCAGACCTGTTGGCCGATGCGAACATCAGGCATAGGATCACGGCATCAATCCTTTTATCTTGGAGAACAGCCTGTACAATTCCTTTGATTGCTTCTGAGTCATACCATGCCGGTCCCATATCTACCGGGTTCGTTCTGATGGCAAGAGGAGGAAGAAGCTCGTCGACTCTCTTTTGAGTTTCTGCGGAAAAAGGAGGAATCAATAACCCTTCCATGTCGCAGACGTCGCAGGCCGCCATCCCTGGACCGGCCTGACCGGAAAGCACGGCCACTTTGGCCCCTCCGGGACGTGGGCACATGGCCAAACCCTTTGCCGTATCCAGGAGTTCTTCCGAACTTCCCACCGTCAGAATACCAACCTGTCTAAAGGCACCCTCGTAGATTTCATGTTTCCCCGCAAGAGAGCCCGTATGAAACTGGGACGCCCTGTCACTCGTGGTGGAACGCCCGACTTTGTAAGCGAGGATAGGTTTTTCCCGATTTCCTCTCTTGACCACCTCCATCAATTTTTTCGGAAAATCGATTCCCTCTATGTAAAGGGCAATGACATTGGTTTGATCATCGTGGAGGAGGTATTCGACCATCTCCGCGAAATCAATATTACAGCGATTTCCTAATCCGACAATTTTGCTAAATCCAACCTTGTCTTGAAGGGACAGAAAAGCCATCAGGTGAGACATCCCTCCGCTCTGGCTGACAAGGCTGATGCCTCCTTTCTCCATCCAGGAGAATTCCGGCGTAAACGATGCGTTCAAGGGAAGATGGAGATTTACAATTCCGAAGGTATTCGGGCCGATGATCCTGATGCCGAATCGGGATGCCAATTCGGTTATCTCTCTCTGCAATGTCTCTCCTCTTCTATCTTCAATTTCTTTAAACCCGGCGGTGATGAGGATGATCCCCTTGACATTCTTTTCCCGACATTCCCTTATGATTCGCGGCACCTGTTCGGCTGGAAGGACGATGATTGACAAATCAACGGTATCCGGGATTTGGAAAAGGGAAGGATAGGTTTTGACCCCGAGAATTTCATCTTTTCCCGGATTGACAGGGTAGATTCTGCCCGGATATCCTCCCTCCGTCAGACTTCTCATGACATGAGATCCCAATTTCCCCGGATTGTCCGAAGCCCCGATGACTGCGATAGATTCTGGCTTGAAGATTGCGTGCATTGCCTCCCAATTCTTCTCCATAGAGTCCCTCTCTTCCCTTCTCCCCTCTTCCCTTGACCGAAACGTGTCCCGCAAGCCCCGCCTTGTAGGCGAGGTCAAGGGGCGCAATATCAACGAAACTTCCTCTTCGAGAAGCCCCGCCCTGTGGGCGGGTAGCTTCACTTTCCTAATTTAAACCAATTGTCTATCCTGATCAAATAATTTTACAATCTACGCTTAATCGAGCGGTTCATTTCTTTATTCTTCCCTTTATAGCAAAGGTCTTCTTGCTTTTCCGTCTCTTTGGCAAAGCTCTCTCTTGTTTTCCTCTCTTACATTCCTTCTGTAACCAAGAGCCAGCAGTAGACTTTACGCCTCTGCTACACTGGCGATAAAGAACCTCTTGACATGGCCCCGTCGTGGGAAAATCAACTTGACCTGATAATGATATAAGTTTAAAATGTTTTTAGTCAGGCTAAGGATGTTTGCAATGAAGGAAGCGCTAAGATATTTAGAGAATGCAAGGGAGATGTTGAAAACTGTTCAGGTAGAGGATAACACCTATAGCGATGTCAAGCCTGTTCAGGAGGCTTGCGGGACCGCATACCTGGAAGTTCTTAAAGCCATTGATCAGTACTTAATCAAGAAAGGGGTTGAGGAAAGGGAGCTACCCCAATCTGTGGACGGTTACAGGGAGATGCTGCGAAAGCATCTGATGGTTCACGATGGTAAGCTGCTGAAGGAGTTTGAAAAACTCTATAAATTATTGCATATTGCAGGATATTATAGAGGTCTATTAGAAGATGTGGCTGTCGTCAAAGATGCCATGAAAGCTGCTAAGACTTTTATAGAGAAGATCAGATAAAATTCACGCAAGCATTGCCCTTCCCCTCTCCCCTTGAAGGGGAGAGGGAGTGGGGGAGGGGGCGACGCCAAATAACAAGATTGCTTTCGTGTGTGTACAAATTTAAACCAATTATCGATCATGATCAAATAATTTTATGAGGATTCTGTAATGGTGGTTTTTGATGGAGGGCACGGGCTGTAGAAACTTTGAGGCAACTCTTGAAAATGGATAACAAAGAGTGAGGGTCAATCTACATTAAAAGGCGATGATTTCCATTAGAAAGAAGATAATGTAATATTCTCTGAAGGATAAAAGTGTCGCCTTATTCCGCATTCGGAACAGTATCTTGTTGCCTTTTCAATTTCAAAATACCTTAATAACTAATAAAATAATTATTGCGATTATCACGGCTAAAACAACACTGCATCCAGATTTACCTATCTTGATAGTTGGTCGTGAGGAATAAGATCTTCTGCGGGTAACCGATCCCATGCGTAAGTTTGGATCTATTTCTAGTGCCTTTTCAAATATCAGTTTTGGGTTTTCTTCTATCATTTCTAATGGCATGCCAGACGATTCTAATGACTCCACTATTTGCTTGAATAATGTCTTGCTTATTTTTTTGCAATTATATAAATCTCTATCATCATTTATCAAAAAAAGAGTATCTTCAAACCAGCTTTTCCGTTTAGAAAGTTTATCTTCATGATTTTCCCAAGCTTCTTTTTTTGCTTCATCTTCGAATAGCTCAATTAAAACCTCCTCAGCATCTTTATAACGTAAATTTTGGGGCAAGGGGATATTAAAGAATTTATAAATATCTTTTTGTGTCGTACCGGCGGGTCTCTCCTCCCACTTTTTAACTTTCTGCTCATCAGCAAAAAGTTCATCAATTTTTCGCCTTGCATCGGTTTGAGACATCTTTGCGATACCGGGCACTTTGAAGAATCTTAATATGGCTAGTTCATCTACGCTAGGTTCTTCGATAGTTCCGATAAGGTCAGATGCTTCACCTTTCGTTATGTTTTCAGGAAAGTCGATACCTTCATTTTTCAAACGCTTTTTCTGCAGTTCAGTAGCAGGGTCCTGACGCCAATCGTGCATTTTATCCCTTTTATTTCATTTAAAAGTTAACGACCTAGTCAGTCGTGGTTATGAATTATTAAAAAGGGCGGGGGTGCACCCATGCTCCTGACTATCGATTGTAATATACACTTTTTCCAAAAATCAGAAAAGTAAATGTTTCAGGAAGGAAGAGAAGAGGATTATCCCCCCTTGCCAAAGAGGGGGAGTTCCCTTTAAAAATTCAAAAGCGTGAGTTGAAACTATGATTTTAGTTATTGTCGTGGCTTTTTTTTGAAGGTATATTAGCCCTAATTGACATGAAGAACCCAAAAAGGTTTTGCATCATTCTTTTTTCTGTATTGTTCATATTTATTGGGTCGCTGGAAACCCTCGGGGCCCAACCGCCCTGCTGCGCCGAAGATCCGGGCCTTTCCTATTTTATCTTCCCGAAAGCATCCCAAACGTTTCAATATCTCGTCCGGTATGAGATCTTTTTTTCAAGTCAGTTGAATAAAGAGAAAGGTTTTTTCATCATCCTGCCGGAAGAATTTTTTCAGAATCCAAACGCCCGATATCCAGTCTTGTTTCTTCTTCATGGATATAACTTTCATCGAACAGGAATTTGGTGGAACGTTCATTCGCCTGAAAAAGCAAGGAGGCTACTCTGCGAAGTGAAGGAGGAAGAATATCACTGGCTTTTTCATGAAGATATCGCTGTCGTCGCCTATGCGATGATGGACTCAAAGAATAAGACTTATCGAGATTTGGAACAATCGTTGGAGATACGCTTTCAAGAGCTTTCTCAGCGCGGTGGTTTCTCCAAGAGTGACTATACTCCGAAGGAGATCGCCCAGTCGGTTGTCTCGCATAACCTTCATGCTCGCGGAAGTTTGAACGATCCATTTCGTCCCCTTCAGAAGATGGTCATCGTCCTCCCCGATGGAGACAACGGATTTTATACGGATGCGAGTGATGGGAAAAGACTTTTCCCCGAAACGAAGAATCAGAAGGCTTGCGATGATTTTTACCCTGGGGAGGCGTTGAATTATTCACTCTTCCCTTTCCTCTATATGAAGCCTGGAGCCCTGGGAAAACATGAATCGTACTTTCTTGAGCTGCTTCGGTACATTGAATCTCAATCCGTCTACAAGGAGAGGCTTCTTCGGAGAAGGGGCCTCGGTGGCAATTCAATGGGGGGATTCGGGGCCTTAAAGCTTGGACTAAAATATCCGCATCTCTTCCAGTCGATAAGCAGCCAGAGCGGGCTTCTCGACATCGGACTCCTTCAGGATAAATGGATGCTGAAGATGGTTCTGCCCGAATTCTTAGAGGTCTTCGGTCGACTTGAGCCCAATAAACTTCCTTCCGGCTCTTCTCTCGACTCGGAATATATCCGGGCCAACAATCCCTTGGACCTGATCAAGAAGAAGGGAATGAGTAGGTTGCCCCCGTGGCTCTACTTTGATTACGGATCGAAGGAAGGATTCGAGGGAATTACGGAAGGGAATAAAGAATTCGAGAGGGTATTGAGAGAAATCAACCATCGGATTCCGGTTCAGCCCTTTAACGGGAAGTCTGGACATAACTACCAATTCTGGCGCAGCCGGTGCGGGAATATCCTTCAGCATCATTCCGATGTCTTCAAGGGAGTTGAGAGCTTGTGGGGGACACGGGACCACGATTCGAAATGACCTTAGGGAAGCGAGAGGGTTTTAGGGGTCATCTTGGATGAAGTCCTTTTACTCATTCATTACTGATCCATTAGAAGGCGGCTCAATTTTTCTTTATCGATTCCGAGGCGCTCCCAGTTTTCAATATAAACGGGTTTCCCTTTTTCGTCGTAAGGATCGACCAGAACCTTCCTCAAGAAGAACGGAGATTTTTGGGAGTGGCATTCCTTACAACCTCGGGCACCGATGACGTCCGATCCGGACATCACATTATGGCTGAGAGAAAAGTCAAGGGCTTCGGCCTGCTCATGTTTGGCCTTTTCCACTTCTCCTTTCTTATTCAACTGATAGAGAAACCCTCCTTTCATCAGCACGGGATGGGTGGCGACAGGATTTCCAAATTTATCGTTTCCCTTGAGTGCTTTTAAAAAGGCTTTGATTTCTTCAAGAGAATTCACTTCGGCAACGCCATCTCCGTTATCATCCTTGAGCGGAGGTTTTTTCAAATCTTGTATCTTCCAGAGGGAGATCGGTTTCACCACATTGGTCTTTGGATCCAGGTCTCCCCAGTAGATCACGGCTAATGACTTGACGGGAATCATTCTGCCCTTCCATTTTGTGATGGCAGGATACCAGATATTCGGCTCTACTCCCGGGACAGACCTTTTGGGATCCAGAGGATCGTTGGAGAGAAACCTTGAGGTGTCAAAGACAGAGGTCCAACCTGTTGAGGCACAATCGTACACAAGGTCTGCGGCTGCGGTCTGAAAGGGAATATGACAGGTCTGGCAGGCGATCAGTTTTAAGTGGCGCGGGGAGAAAGGATGTTTGTATCTGGAGGCTCTCTTATCCTTGCCTCTGTAATGGCAGTCTTCGCAGGAATGCATGCTGTTGTTCAGATCATTTCGTACTGTCTGCTGGGGGGTATCCCCTTTAGCAAAATTATGCTCCTTATCACTTGGATGACAGGAGATGCAGTCGAGCCCCTTTGCTTTATGGATGTCCTTCTCTAAACCCCACTGACGGCCTCTCATTCTTCCATCGGCCGCGGCATGGCAAAACCAGCAATTCTCGTCGGGGGGCCTCCTGACGATCTGCAGCTGAAGATTTTCGAAATCAGCCACCTCTTTCGTAGCATAATTTACTATCACCTCGTCCACTCTTAAATTTCCAGATTCATCCACAGAGAGTATAATATTTGCCCACCCCGCTCCGACCGTAGGCCCGTACTTAAAAAACTTTCCTCTCAAGGTTGCGCCTCGTTCCTTCCATTGATAACCCTTTAGGTGGCAGATCAGGCAATCGGCCTCGCTCACACCGCTTTGATCCCAGGGAGCTCCGTATTGGCCATTGCCGTTACTAACCGGGGTATAGTCACCGTCTAACAAAGGAGTTCCTTGGGAATCTTCATAGCCAAACTTTTTTCTTTCTTCGTCATAATAGAGGTTACCTCCCCGATCCAACTCACCCCATCCTCCCCCTGGGTGACAGCCTCCGCAATTCTGAACGAAGCAAAAAGAGGATTTGTCAATTTCGGACGGATCCTGGTTGATCTTTTTAGCCAGTTGAGACGAACCCACAGAGGCAACCAGATATTTCCCATACATTCCCGAGGACAAATTCCAAGGGTACTTGGGGTCGAACGTATCACTTATGACAATTTTACCCATTCCATCCGCTCGGCCTTGCTGGAAATGGTAACCATTCGTAATTTGGCTATAATTGTGGCAGCCCCCGCAGGTTTTCTTTGGGCTGTAAGGTGTCTTGCTCTCAAGGGTAAGCGGGCTCCCGTCGAATCCCTTAAGGATAATCCTTTCATGTGAAGATTCTTGGGATGGGATTGAAGCTGGATAAAAAAGAGAAAGGGGCAGGGGTGCTGAAACGATCAAAAGGAATACCCCAAATTTCTTCAGAACGAACACCCCCATTATTGATTCAGGTTTAGACTAAGGCTGAGAGAATAGTATAATGATAGTAGGAGCAGAGGCAAGGAATTATTTAATTTTTTGAAAAATTTCTTGACAAAGGAGTATTATTTTGTTAGATACTATAAGTTAAATCCTTTGTGATCATTATTCCACTGATGTAACTCTTTGATTTTCCAATCTTTTCTATACCGGGAGGAAACGATCAATCAAGAAAATGGGGATTTAGAGTCGGAGAGGTTCCCGAGCGGCCAAAGGGGACAGACTGTAAATCTGTTGGCGATGCCTTCGGAGGTTCGAATCCTCCCCTCTCCACCAGGTTTACTATTTGAGAGATGAATGGAGTGGAGGATGAGAACCTTTCCCCGACGGGTGGAGGGGAATAAGGTTCGGCGACCCCGAGAGAGTCGGGGGAGGCGGAGAGAACGAAGCGATCGAGCACATCCTCCCCTTTCCACCAGGCTTGCCAGCGGGCGATTGTCTAAACCATTCAACCTTACTGTTAAATTCAAATTGAATCATTTAGGCGCTGTAAGCACGCTTCATTGTCTACCTCTGTCAGACATGAGAGGCGGAGAGTTTGATCTTCGTGGAGAAAGTTGTGGGTCAAATAGGGTGAAGAGAAAGCTCGGTGATTGGATATCAAGTATCGACGGAGATGGTTTTCTATTGAAACGCGGGAGTAGCTCAGTTGGTAGAGCATCAGCCTTCCAAGCTGAGGGTCGCGGGTTCGATCCCCGTTTCCCGCTCCATTATGATAAATGGTTTTACTGATTTATCTTCTAATAATTCGGCCGGCCTGTCTTTAATAACCGATAGGTTTTTGTTTGTTTTTGGCCCACGTAGCTCAGTCGGTGGAGCACTTCCTTGGTAAGGAAGAGGTCATCGGTTCAAATCCGATCGTGGGCTCCAAGGAAACTTGGGATTCGAGGATCTTTTTGTTAAGATGAGAAGGAGGGATTGAGCGATGTCGAAGCCGAAATTTGAGAGGACCAAGCCGCATGTGAACATTGGGACGATTGGACATGTGGATCATGGGAAGACGACGTTGACCTCAGCGATCACGAAGGTATT